>Ga0137796_10000059_pt1 | contig 70114 bp, 65 predicted proteins | sample OV2TP3_FD_97704 | JGI IMG/M metagenome (GOLD analysis project Ga0137796, IMG submission 97704) | reverse complement strand
CTACTCCCCAGAGCCAACCCTGGACGCAGCTGAATACGAGCACATTCTTAGTGTAGTACGAAGTATGTCTTTCGTTATTGAAAGGAGCCCTGCGTCCTTTGCTTCGCTTGATGAGGAAGCGATCCGCACTCACTTCCTGCTTCAACTCAATGGCCATTACGAAGGTGGTGCGACGGGCGAGACATTCAATGCGTCGGGCAAAACTGACATTCTGATCAGAGTCGAAAATCGAAACATATTTATCGCAGAGTGCAAGTTCTGGCGTGGCCCAAAGGCGTTCTCGGAGGCTGTTGACCAACTACTAGGCTACCTTTCTTGGAGGGACTCCAAATGTGCCCTGCTTATTTTCAATAAGACTCGTGACTCAACTGCAGTTCGGCAAAAGATGCATGAGATTATGGGGTCAAGGTCTGAGCATAAGAGGACAGCAGCCCACGATCCGGCCGGGGATTCACGGTATATCTTCGTGAAGGAGTCAGATCCGGGCCGCGAGATAATTATCACGACGCAGCTGTTTGATATCCCAATAAAGGAAAACTCTGATTCGCCTAACTAAAGACCGAAAACCAGGATGACAACGGGGAGTCCTTCGACAGGCTGCTATGTGGATGTCAAGTGCACGGACACGCGAGTCCTCTTCTTCTTTGATGACGCTTGTCCTTCCCGACCAAAGAGAGACTGGCTGCTATGCGTGGCGCAGCACGCGGCGCCCCTACATCGAACAAAAACAATAATTGGACGGGCGCGGCAGCGCCGCGCCCCTACGAAGAACGGTTCCAGGATTGGGAGAGGGCGTATCGCCATACGCCCCTACATCGGATGAAGAACCCCTCACCCTAACCCTCTTCCGCAAGGGGCGAGGGAATCTAGATCAAAGACGGGGACGGGCCCCGGCGGAAAGGAGCCCGTTCCCTGCGGGCTGGACATTACGGAGCGGACGGGCTACCATTCATTTAGGACTGGCGGCAGTGAGAAAGAACTACAAGCGCAAACTCCGATCATGCAGCCTCTGTAAGCCCCATAAGATGGGGTGGGATAAACGGTGGAAGGCCCAAGAGGCCGCACGACGGCGGGTTATGGAGCGGGCAATCAGGGACAGGGAGGGCATCGAGCCATGATTGTCACTGATCGGATCGAGTTGAATTCCAAGGTCATGATGGGAAAGGCCGTCATTCGCGGCACCCGGATTCCAGTCGAGCTGATCCTTCGAAAGCTCAGCGAGGGCGCCGCGGAAGACGACCTGCTCGACGCCTACCCGCGCCTGACCCGGGCGGATATTCAGGCCGCGATCGGCTACGCGGCCGATACTGTCGCCCATGAGGAGACCGTTCTGCTTGGCTCGCCTCGTTCACGGAAGCGCGCCAAGCACTGACCGGTGCGCTTCCTCGCGGATGAAAGCTGCGACTTTGCGGTCGTTCGCGCTCTCCGTGCCGCCGGCCACGATGTCCTCGCGGTGGCTGAACTCTCACCACGCTCCGATGATCATGCCGTCATTGACCTCGCGACACAGGACAACAGAGTCCTACTGACCGAAGACAAGGACTTCGGTCAGCTTGTTTATGCGAGTTCGCAACCATCCGGCGGTATCATCTTCATCCGGTTCCCCACGAATACGCGGCAAACCTTGCCGACTGCCGTCCTCAAGTTGATTCAGGAACGAGGCGACCGACTGCCAGGCGGTTTTGTGGTTCTCACCCCAGGCCGCGTACGAATAGGCAGAAACCCATCAGAGCTCTAGGGGACGAACAGAACTAGGATACGCCTCCTTCCCCCTCCGCTTCCTCCAAACCAAGCTTCGCTTGAGCCGACGCGTTCGATCACAGCGCGGCGGATATGCAATGCCACCAGGGATCAGCAGACGGACGCACACGCAGGTGCGCCCCTACGAAGAACGGTTCTCGGATCAGGAGGGCGCACCGCCGTGCGCCCCTACGTCGGATAAAGAACCCCTCACCCCAACCCTCTCCCGCAAGGGGCGAGGGGAATCTAGGCGAGATCCTTCGCTTCGCTCAGGATGACAGGCGGGGTCATGTGCCCATTTCCCACGACGCCAGGTACTTTTCCTGCTCCTTCGTGAGGCGGTCGATGTCCACGCCCATGCCGGCGAGCTTGAGCCGGGCGATTTCCTTGTCGATCACCGCCGGCACCGGGTAGACCTGGTTCTTGAGCGAGCGGCCGTGCCTGACCAGGTATTCGGCCGACAGCGCCTGGTTGGCGAAGCTCATGTCCATGACGCTGGACGGGTGGCCCTCCGCCAGCGCCAGGTTGACGAGCCGGCCCTCGCCGAGCAGATTGATCCGCCGGCCGTTCGGCAGGATGAACTGCTCGACCCCGTCGCGGACCATCTTGCGCCGGCGCGCGAGCTTCTCCAGCGCCGGGATGTCGATCTCCACGTTGAAGTGGCCCGAGTTGCACACGATCGCGCCGTCCTTCATGGCGGCAAAGTGCTCCTTGCGGATCACCCGGATGTTGCCGGTGACGGTGACGAAGAAATCGCCGACCTTCGCGGCCTCTTCCATCGGCATGGCGCGGAAGCCGTCCATGACGGCCTCGAGGCCTTTCAGCGGGTCCACTTCGGTGACGATGACGTCCGCGCCCAGGCCCTTCGCCCGCGCGGCGATCCCCCGCCCGCACCAGCCGTAGCCGGCGACGACCACGACCGAGCCCGAGATGAGGCGGTTGGTCGCGCGGATGATACCGTCCAGGGTGCTCTGCCCCGTGCCGTAACGGTTGTCGAACATGTGCTTGGTGTCGGCGTCGTTGACGGAGATGACCGGGAACTTCAGCACGCCCTTGGCGGCCATGCTTCGCAGCCGGATGACGCCCGTCGTCGTTTCCTCGGTGCCGCCGAGGATGCGGGCCGTCTTTTTCTCGCTGTGCAGCGTGGAGACGAGGTCGCAGCCGTCGTCCATGGTGACCGTGGGATGGTGGCCCAGCGCGTCATGGAGGTGCCGGTAGTAGGTCTTCTTGTCCTCGCCCTTGACGGCGAACACCGGGATGTGGTCGTGGGCGACCAAGGACGCGGCCGTGTCGTCCTGCGTGGACAATGGATTTGAGGCGCACAGCCGGAGATCGGCGCCGCCGGCCTGCAGGGTCTGCATCAGGTTCGCCGTCTCGGTCGTCACGTGAAGGCAGGCCGCGATGCGGACGCCCCGCAGGGGCCGCTCCTTCGCGAACCGTTTCCGGACGAGGCGCAGCACCGGCATGGATTCCTCGGCCCACTCGATCCGCATGCGACCCTGGTTGGCCAATTTCAAATCTTTCACGTCGTAGTCCACGATTCCTCCTCGGTCAAAAGAAAAGGGGACAGATTGAAAATCTGTCCCCGGGGATGAAACGGTCTGTCGCTTACTTGCCCGCGTCCCGTCTGAGGACCTTCGCCAGGTCGGTCTTCTCCCAGGTGAACTCCGGCTCGCTCCGCCCGAAGTGCCCGTAGGCCGCCGTCTTCTTGTAGATCGGCCGCAGGAGCTTGAGATGATCGATGATCCCGCGCGGCGTCATGGGGAAGTGCCGGCGCACCAGCTTGTCCAGGAGGTCCACGGAGACCCTTTCGGTGTTCTTGGTGTCGATCAAAATGGACACCGGCTCGGGGATGCCGATCGCGTACGCCAGCTGGACCTCGCACTTGTCCGACAGGCCCGCGGCGACGATGTTCTTGGCGATGTAGCGCGCCATGTAGGAGGCCGAGCGGTCCACCTTGCTGGGGTCCTTGCCGGAGAAGGCGCCGCCGCCGTGGCTGCCGACGCCGCCGTAGGTGTCCACAATGATCTTGCGTCCGGTCAGTCCGGTGTCGCCCATCGGGCCGCCGGTCACGAACCGGCCGGTGGGATTGATGTGGTACTTGACGCTCACGGGGTCGAAGATGGCCTTCGGCATGACGGGCTTGATCACGTGCTCGATGACGTCGCGCTCGATCCTCCTGCTCGTGACGTTGGGGCTGTGCTGGGTGGACACGACGATCGTGTCGATCCGCACCGGCTTGCCGTCCCGGTATTCGACCGTCACTTGGGACTTGCCGTCCGGGCGGACCCACGGGAGGATGCTCTTGCGCCGCACTTCCGCCAGCCGCCTGGTCAGGCGGTGCGCCAGGACGATGGGCATGGGCATCAGCTCGGGCGTCTCGTTCGAGGCGTAGCCGAACATCAGGCCCTGGTCGCCCGCGCCGCCCGAGTCCACGCCCAGGGCGATGTCGCCCGATTGCTGGTGGATCGAGGTGAGCACCGAGCAGGTATGGTAGTCGAATCCCCAGGTGGCGTCCGTGTAGCCGATCTCCTTGATCGTGTCGCGGATGATGTCGGGGATTTCGACGTAGGCCTTGGTGGAGATCTCGCCGGCGACGAATGCGATACCGGTGGTCAGGATCGTTTCACAGGCGACCCGGCAGCGCTTGTCCTGGGCCATGATCGCGTCCAGGATGCCGTCGGAGATCTGGTCGGCGATCTTGTCGGGATGGCCTTCGGTGACTGATTCGGACGTGAACAGGAAGTTATGTCGGCTCATCGTTCGGGGTCCCTCTGTGAAATGGATCGGGAGCGTCTGGTGACCGGACTCATGGACGGATAAGATCCCCAGGGTAACGAGGGAAGTCCTCGTTTGTCAAGGAGAAAGTCGGTCTTTTCGGGAGGACGAGCCGGCCTTGAAGTGCTTGACAGTGCGCGCAGCACACCTGTACGATGAAACGATTTTTCCAATCACGGACGATACGCGAGATGGACGCCGTCACGAAAGAGACCGAAACGGCCAAGCCGTTCACTTTCAAGGAGTTCGGCGACGCCCTCGCCGAGTTCTTCAGCTCGCTGAAGCTGGCCATTTTCCTGATGATCACGATGGCCATCCTGTCGACGATCGGGACGGTCATCCAGCAGGGCGAGCGGCCGGAAGTCTACATCAAGGAATACGGCGAGACCGCCTACTGGTGGTTCGTCAAGCTGGGCTTCATCGACATCTACCACACGTGGTACTTCTCGACGATCCTCGTCCTGCTCTGCATCAATTCCCTGACCTGCTTCCACCAACGGTTCCCGGCGATCTGGCGCTCGATCAGGCAGGACAAGGTCAACGTCACGGCCCAGTTCATCCAAAACCTCAAGCGATCGGCCACGGTGGACCTCGCCTCGGAGCGGGGCCGCGTCACCGAGGACATGGCGCTGGCCTTTGCCGAGCGCGGGTACCGCGTGCTGGTGAACAGGGGCGACACGGAGACGACGCTCTACGCGACGAAGGGGATCATGGGGCGGGTCGCGGCGCACGTGGCGCACCTCAGCGTGACGGTCATCGTGATCGGGGGCATTCTCGGCAACGTCCTAGGGTTCCGCGATTTCGGCGTCTGCCTGGAAGGCGAGACCTATCACATCCCGCAGGGCAAATTCGATCTCCACGTGGACAAGTTCTGGATCGACTACTACGACAACGGCGCGGTCAAGTCCTATAACAGCACGCTGACGGTGATCGAGAACGGCGAGAGCAAGCTGACCAAGACGATCACCGTCAACGATCCGCTGGTGTACAAAGGCATCTGGTTCTACCAGTCCAGCTACGGCGATTCGTGGGACCGCGTCGAAAAGGCGCGGGTGGTGGTGCGGGAGAAGGCGACGGACAAGGTGGTCGGCGAGGCCATTCTGGACTGGCGGAAGGAAGCCGTGCTCAAGGATTTGGGGCTCAAGCTGCAATTGACCGACTTCGTGGGCGACTTCGGGTTCGACGCGAAGGACAAGCGCGTCTATTCGAAGACGGTCGAGCACGAGAATCCCGCCATCAAGCTCGCCATTACGGAAAACGAGCAGGCAATCTCGACGCCCTGGATCTTCTACAACTACCCGGATCTGTTCGACATTCAGGGCTCCAAGTACAAATTCGAGCTGACCGGCTATCTCACCAAGAAGTTCACCGGCCTGCAGATCGCCAAGGATCCCGGCGTGCTCATTGTCTGGGTCGGCTCGACGCTGCTGGTCGTGGGCGTAACACTCTCGGCGGTCATCTATCATCGCCGGGTGTGGGCCAAGGTCGTGTCCGGGCAGCAGGGCGTGACGGTCTACGTCGGCGGCACGGCCTACAAGGGGCAGATCGATTTCGATCGCGAATTCGCGCGGTTCACCGAGCGCCTCAAAGCGCACGGCAGCCGGGCCGTATAATATAATAGATAATAGCTGAAAGGAACGGGATATGTTTCGATCGCTGTTTCTCTTTGATGTGACCTTCTGGCTCTATCTGGCGGCCCTGGGGCTGTATTTCAGCTATCTCCTCGCGTCGCGGAAGGCGCTCCAACCGGCCATGGCGGGCCATTCTTCTGCGCCGTCGGAGGACAGCGGCTGGGCGCAACCGCTTGGACAACTGGCGACCTGGGTCACGTTCTTCGGCCTCATCGTGAACGGCCTGGCCCTCGGCACCCGCGCCTACGAGCGCATGCAGATTTCCGGGACGTTCGCGCCCTGGTCCAATCAGTTCGAGGCGATGGCGTACGTGTCATTCGCGATCATCGCCGGCTACCTGCTGCTCGAACTGAAGTATGGGATCAAGGCCATCGGCGCCTTTGTGGTCTCGGTCGGGTTCATCGCGATGGGAGCCGCCTCGCTGCTGCCCTATCGCTACCAGGTCGCGGAGCCGCTGGTGCCCGCGTTGAACAGCTACTGGATTTACATCCACGTGTCCATCACGCTGACCAGCTACGCGGCCTTCGCGATGGCCGGCGGCTTGGGCGTGATGTATCTGCTGAAGGAGCGTGCGGAACGCCTGGGACGCCGGGGGACGATCAGCGACACGTTCCCGAGCCTGGAGAAGCTCGACGAGCTGGGCTACAAGGCGGTCATGGTCGGATTCCCGATGCTGGCCTTCGGGATCATCCTGGGAGCCATGTGGGCCAACTACGCGTGGGGCGGGTACTGGTCCTGGGACCCCAAGGAGACGTGGTCGCTGATCGTGTGGCTGATCTACGGCGCGTACATTCATGCCCGGATGAACCGGGGGTGGGAGGGGCATCGCGCCGCGCTCTACCAGATCTTCGGCTTCGGGATGGTCATCTTCTGCTTCTGGGGCGTGAACTTCCTGCTGTCGGGGCTCCACGCCTATGCCTGATCCGAACGTCGCGCTCGATACCGCAGGCACGCCGCCCGTCGCCGCGAAGCCCGTGTCGGCTCGCCGCCGGCTGGTCGTCATATTGGGCGGGTTTGCCATCCTTGCGCTGGCGTTCGGCGTCGTCTGGATGCAGAGCTCGAAGTACGAGCCGCTCGTCGTGGGCATGAACGCGCCCGACTTCAGTCTGCCAGACCTGCAGGGGAAGAACCAGCGCCTGTCCGCCTACCGCGGCAAGGTCATCTTCCTGAACTTTTGGGCGACCTGGTGCAAACCCTGCAAGGAAGAGATGCCCTCGATGCAGGTGCTCTGGGACAACCTCAAGCAGGAAGACTTCGTCATGCTGGCGATCAGCATGGACCGGGTCACGACGACGAAGGAGATCCCGCCCTTCATCGAGAACATGAAGCTCACCTTTCCGATCCTCACGGATTCCTGGGGACAGACCGACAAGCGGTACAAGCTGATGGGTGTGCCGGAAACGTACATCATCGATCAGAACGGCGTCCTGCGGGAGAAGGTCATCGGCCCACGAGACTGGACCAGGCCCGAAAGCATGGAGACCATCGTCCGGCTTCTGCAGAAGCAGCGCAAATCCGTCAAGGCTGACTAAATTGTGCCGGGGCCTCGATTCGCGCAGCATCTTTTCGTCTGCCTACTCGTTGTGGCCGCCTTCGTTTCCTGTGACAGTGCGCCCGAGAGCGGGGCGACCGGCTACGGCGCCATGCAGGCCATCCCCGTCCTCACCGAGGCTCCGCGCGTCGGCCACCTGGCTCCGGATTTTGTCCTCTCCACGCTCGACGGCCGGGAAGTGCGGCTGTCCGACTATCGCGGCCATGTCGTCTTTCTCAACTTTTGGGCGACGTGGTGCGGCCCGTGCAAGGTGGAGATGCCCGCGATGGAGCGGCTCTACCGCGAGTACCGTCGGCAGGGGTTCGCGATCCTTGCGATCTCTTCTGATCCCGAAGGGGCCGCGGTGACCCGGCCCTTCCGGGATGCGTTGGAGTTGAGCTTCACGATCGCGCACGACCCCGATGCGGTGGTGCTGCGCCTGTACGGCGTGCGGACCTTGCCGGTGACGTTTCTGGTCGATCGCCGGGGAATGATCACGCACCAGATCTTCGGGGCGCGCGACTGGCAGGAGCCCGAGGCGCGGGACGGCATTCAGAAACTCTTGAAGATACGCTGAACATGTTCGATCAGGCACCCGACATCACCCTCTTCATCGCTTTCGCCGCTGGTTTCCTGTCTTTCGTGTCCCCCTGTGTGCTCCCGCTTGTGCCGTCGTACCTCATCTATATCACCGGCTTGACCCTCGAGGAGTTGACGAGTCAGGCGGATCGGAGTCGGGTTCGCGTGACCATCATACTGAACTCCCTGTTTTTTATCCTCGGTCTGACCGCCGTGTTCGTCGCCTTCGGCGCCTCGGCCAGCCTGGTCGGGCAACTGCTGACCACCTACCAGGATTTCATGCGGAAGGCGGGCGGAGTCCTGATCGTGATATTCGGCCTGTACGTCATGGGTGTACTGAAGCTCAATTTCCTCATGGCCGAGAAGCGGATTCACTTTCAAAGCCGTCCGGCCGGCCACATCGGCTCATTGCTCGTCGGAATGGCGTTCGCTGCGGGATGGACGCCGTGCGTGGGGCCGATCCTAGGAACCATTCTCATGCTCGCCGGAACCAACGATTCGATGCTGACCGGTGTGAAGCTCTTGTCCAGTTACTCGTTGGGCATAGGGCTGCCTCTTTTCGCTATCGCCCTTTCCGTGGGCCCCTTCATCCACTACTTCAAGAAAATCCGCAACTACATGTACGCCATCTCCGTCGCCAGCGGGGTCTTTCTCATCCTGGTCGGGGTCATGCTCTACACGAACAGCTTGGCGCTCATCACCGGCGAGCTCGAACGGCGGGGGATCGGCTGGTACTTCTGAATGTACGACGCCATCGTCGTGGGCATGGGGCCGGCCGGGGCCGTCGCCGCCGGCGAGCTGGCGCGTGCCGGTTTCTCCGTTCTGGGGCTCGAGTGGAAGACGCATCCCCGTTACAAGGTGTGCGGGGGAGGGCTGTCGGCCCGCATCGACCGCCTGCTGGAGCCCGACTACCACGCAGTCGTCGAAGACACCATCCGCAGAGTCCGCTTCCAATTTGCCGGCGTGGAGACCTTCGAGATCGCCTCGCCCGACCCGATCGCCTACATGGTCATGCGTGCCCGCTTCGATGCGTACCTCGTCCGGAAGGCGCGGGAGGCCGGGGCGCAGGTGTGTGAGCACGAGCGCGCGCTCGCCCTCCGTGAAGACGCCGGGGGGGTGGAGGTGGAGACGGAGCGCGGCCGGTACCGGGCACGCGCCCTTGTGGGCGCCGACGGAGCCAACAGCCTTGTCGCCCGATCGCTGTTTCCCGGGCGCCGCGGGCGCTTGTGGGGCGCCGTCGAAGGCGAGATCGCCGTTCATCCTGTCCCGTCCAGGCTGGGGGCGGGCGCCATTGTGCTGGACATCGGAGTCGTGCCGGGGGGCTATGCCTGGGTCTTCCCGAAAGAAGGCAGACTCTCCGTGGGCATCGCCGAGTTTCACGGATCGGGGCTCAATCCGAAAAGGAGCTACGAGCGATTCGTACGGGGAGAACCGGCTCTTACCGGGATCGAGGTCCCCGGCGGCCTCGGCCATCCGATCCCGCTATACGGAGGTGCGGAGATGGAACGCATGCCGCTGACGACGAACCGGACGCTTCTGGTCGGCGACGCCGCGCACCTGGTGGATCCGGTGCTGGGGGAGGGTATTTACTATGCGGTGCTCAGCGGACGGATGGGGGCGGCGTGCGTCGCGGACCGTCTGGGCGGCGGGGCGCCGGACCTCCGGGCCTACGACGCGCGGGTTGCGGACGAGCTCTATCCCGAGTTTCGCGTGGCGACCCGCATGGCGTGGACCCTGTACCGGTTTCCGCGGATTTCGCACCGCGTGATCCGCCGCAGGCCCCAGATTCTCGAACTCTATGCCGACGTGTTGAAAGGCCGGGAGACCTACCGGAGCTTCTACGCCAAGGCCCAAGCGGGAGCGAAAGACTCGTTCGCCCACATCCTGAAAGACGCCTGCCTGGCGACGTTCAAGAGCTGACGGCTAACAACTGATATTCAAGCCGCAGGTGATGACCTGGGGGCTGGTGCCGTTCGCGCTGGAAGGGGGCAGGTCAGCCGGTTTCCCGGTCAACGAACGCGTCTTGGGAGCGGACGGCAAGGGGGGTGGGATCGAGGGCTTGGTCGGCGCGGACGTGGCGGCCGCCACATCCTTGAAGGATTTCCCGTTGATGGAGGACAGGAGCGTCAGCCCCTCCTTGCGGATCTTGGACTTGGGATAATGAGTCAGCAGCACGTTGAGGTGCTCGACCGCCCGCTCGGGAGAGCCGATGTCTTTGTACGTCTTCGCCAGATAGTACAGCGCTTCAGCCGAGAAGTCGGAGTCGGGATAGAGGGTGATGACCCGCTCGAACCGGTGCAGGGCCGCCAGGTAGGCGGTCTGGCGATAGTAATGCTTGCCCACATAGAGTTCGTACGCGGAGGTGTGCGTGCGGCCTTCCTTGATCTTTGCCTTGGCGTCCAGTTCGTACGCGCTGCCGGGGTAGTCCTTCAGCAATTTCTCCATCGCCTCGACGGTCAGGCGGACGTGCTCGGGATCGCGGTCCTGGGTGGTGACCTGTTTGAAGTGGCTGAGGCCCAGGCGATACTGGGCATACGGCGCGAGCATGTGCGACCTGTGGAGGTCGATGAAGTGCTGGTATTCCACGGCGGCCTCGGCGTAGTCTTCCTTCTCGAAGAAGGCTTCGGCGCGCTTCATGATGACGTGCGGGTCGTAGTTGCGCTCGACGGGATCGGTCTTGAGGACCTGCTCGTCGGCGTTGGCCACGGCCTGCGTCGCGGTCGACGCGTCCTTCGTCTTGGAGGCGCTCGAGCACCCGACGAGAAGGCCCGCGAGGAGGAACGCCAGGAACTTGTACGGACTTATCCGCATAAGTGGAGACTTGTATCAAATAACCGCTCGAAATTCAAGCAAAATTGACACTCCAGGCCCGTGGTTCCTATAATCCACTCTTCTCGCCGGCTGGGGATCATCGCATGGTTCGACGGTCACGCATTGTCGGGACGGGCGGATACGTTCCGGCTCGCATCGTCACCAATGAAGAATTGGCCGGCCTCACCGGCGTGACTCCGGCCGCGATTTACCGGCGGACCGGCATCAGAGAGCGCCGATGGGCGGCGCCGGACGAGGCCACATCGGACCTGACCCTCCGAGCCGCAACGGCCGCGCTCGACGAGGCGAGCATGCCGTCGACGGCGCTCGATGCGATCATTCTCTCCACGACGTCGCCGGATACACCGATGCCCGCGGCGGCCTGCCACCTGCAGCGCTTGCTGGGGGCGAGGCGGGCGGTCGCCTTCGATCTGGCCGCATCCTGCTCGGGATTTCTGTATGCGCTGTCGGTCGGGGATCTCATGATCCGGCTGGGGAAGGCCAACCGGGTGCTGGTGGCCGCGGCCGAGGTGAAGTCACGCTACCTGAATTTCAAGGACGGAGACACGGCGATCCTCTTCGGTGATGGAGCGGGCGCCGCGGTCCTGGCCGCCGGGGATGAGCGCCATGGGGTCTTGTCGGTCGATCTGCACGCCGACGGCTCGCGCGCGGATCTGATCACCATTCCGGCGGGAGGATCGCGGCTGCCTGCCTCCGAGAAGACGGTGACTGAGGGACTGCACGCGATTCACATGCGCGGGCCGAGCCTGTTCCGTGTGGCGGTGCGCCGTCTTGAAACGGCCGTGACCGAGGCGCTGAAGGAGCACGGATTGACGGTCCGGGACGTGGACCGGTTTATCTTCCATCAAGCCAACGGGCGGTTGCTGGAGAAGGTGGCGGAACGGCTGGGCATTCCTGCGGACAAGACCTTCAGCGTGATCGAGCGGTACGGCAACACGTCCTCCTCGGCGCTCCCGCTGACACTGGACGCCGCGGTACGCGCCGGCAAGGTCAAACCCGGCGATCTCGTCTGTCTGGCGACGATCGGCGGCGGCATCACCTGGGGCACGGCGCTTATTAGATGGTAACTTAACTTCCCTCGCCCCTAGAGGGAGAGGGTTAGGGTGAGGGGGATTCATCCGATGTAGGGGCGACCCTCCGTGGTCGCCCGTCTTGACGATTCGATGTAGGGGCGGGATTTATCCCGCCCTCTTGTTTCGTTCCGTTCGTCCTGAGGTTCTCGAAGGACGCCTAAAATTCCCCTCGCCCCCAGCGGGGGAGAGGGGGCGGGTGAGGGGGACGAAACGTGGAGTTCCTTGACAGGTCGTAGAAATCGGATGAGATTCGCGCAATCGCTCCCGGCCTAGCAGAAGCGGGATATGCCGGTCAGGATACTCATTAGTTAGCTTTCCTACGAGCAGCTTATGGGCCTACAAACAGAAAACCGCACATTCGAACTGGTCTTCGAGGATTCATCTGTCTTTTGCCTAACCAACACTCTCAGGGATTTTGAGTACACTTACAACCTATTGAGTCTCCTTGAGCAGTACGGTCACGGCTCAACGTTCGATCTTGATGCATTCTCGAGAATTTTAAATGAGCGGCAATATTACGGCCTTGAGTTCACCAACCTCCGATTGAGAGAGATTTTGGTTAGTCACGAGCTCGTGGTAAGCGGCATCTCCAAGAGTTCCCCGATCCAAATTGAACTCAAAGGTCTTGTCGAAACCGTCAAGGCTCTCGCTTCCATCTTTGACCCTATCGCTTGGCAGGATAGATGGGAAGACTTGAAACACAAGAGAAAGATGAACCGGCTCAAAGAACAGAAGGAGGAGATCGTGGTCATCGCGGAGAAGATTAAACAGTTACAAAGTCTGTCAGGGATAGAGGCGCTTTTTCGTAACAATGCAAATAATTGTCATGAGTCGAAGGAGTTGATCGACCAAGTGATACACTTAGTTCGACAGGAGGTGGCTTGGCTGGTCAGGAAGCAGGAGATGCAAGACAATCCCATTAGACTGATTGAAAAAGGAGGAAAGGCTCAGGAAACCTAACAAATCGCTCGAACGAACCGCCTCCAGCCGTCTCGGTTTAGACTCCGTTGGATTATGAACACTACGAGAGAGAGCTTGAGCGCGCGGTCAGTGGCGGTCGCTCAGCTTGGTTGTTGGGCTGACTTGAGGCAGAAATTGACGTCCAAGGAGGTGTGAGAGATGGCAAAGCCCTACTCCGAACTCGTGGCTCAAGCTGAGCGCGCAGTTGCAGGTGTCAAGGATGCGGAACTCCGGCGCGTCGCGTTCGAGAGGGTATTAAACGATCTTCTTGGCGGTGCGGATGAAACGCCCAAGCTGAAGCCTCGGGCCATGGGGCGGGCTACCAAGCAGGTATCGCAGAAGTCCGCCGGCAAGAAGCGCGGCGGACCCCAAGGCTACGTTGAAGAAATGGTAGAAGATGACTTCTTCAAGAAACCCAAGACAATCTCGGAGGTCAAGGCGGAGTTGGAGAACCGCGGCCATCATATTCCGGTCACCTCTCTCAGCGGCCCGATGCAGAAGCTCTGTCAAAAGAAGGTGCTGCGGCGGCAGAAACCGGACGGCAGGACGTTTTCGTACTCGAATTGGTAGGCCTCAATGTCTCAGGTCAACGCGGGCGGGCCCCTCTCGGCTTCCGAACGTCTCGAACGACTAGCCCGAGAGGCAATCGTCGTTACGAAGAAGGCGAAACGTCACAAGAAGAGCCTTGGTGGAGACAACTTCTACGCCAACAAGCTGGCAACGCTCCGCGCCGATGCCACGAACGCGTTCCGCGATCTAGCTCCCACAAGTGCAGGTGATTCTTCAGCCATAGCCGAGTTGCTGGAGGCCGTTTTTTCTCCGACGGCGGACGCGAGAAAGAGGGCCGCGGCATCACAGGAGCTTTGCTACAACCTCCGCACGACCTGGCGCTCCGCGGCAGCACCGAAGGAGGACGAGGGTCTCTTCCCGCTAAGTCTTCTCGCTCAAGCGAAACGGGGCTACCTGGTTAGCGTCGGACGCCAGATGAATGGTGCCTATGGCATGAACTGGTACGATGCCGCCTTCGTCATGATGCGTCGTTTGGTCGAGATCTCGATCATCGAGGCCTTCGAGGCGAAAGGTGTCGAGGGTAAGATAAAGGATGTCGCTGGAAATTATCTCCAGCTCTCAGATCTCATATCAAAGGCCTTGACTGAGCCGTCATTCACTCTTTCCCGAAATGCGAAGAAGGCGTTGCCAGGTTTGCGGGACTTGGGACACATGTCCGCTCATGGCCGCTACTTCACGGCGCAGAAGGGGGACGTTGACGCAGTGCAATCAGGGTGCCGCATTGTAGTCGAGGAGTTTCTACACCACGCGGCACTTCTGTGAATCGCCGGCAGCCCAACAACCGGTTGCAGCGGATGGCGCTGCGCGCCGCTGCTGATGCTGAGGGAAATTAAAGAGGGAAATTAAAGGGGACAGATTTATTTTTCTGAACGACCGGTCCAGGTTAAAAGCAGAAAATAAATCTGTTCCCTTTAACGAACGGTACGGCAACACGTCCTCCTCAGCGCTCCCGCTGACGCTGGATACGGCGGTGCGCGCCAGCAAGGTCAAGCCGGGCGATCTCGTCTGCCTGGCGACCATCGGCGGCGGCCTCACCTGGGCCACGGCGCTGATCAGATGGTAGCGGAGGGGTCTGGCTCCATTTCCGAATGGTGCCTGACCCCGTTTCCGCCCGTTCGTAAGTGTGCCTGGCACCGTTATTTATCACGAATGGTGCCTGACCCCGTTTTCAACCGATAAGTGTGCCTGGCACCGGTATTTCTATTTCAACTAAGAAAATGGGATTGACTCATTACTTCTTGGGCTTCCACTCGCGGACAAGCTTTTGCGACTCAGCAATCTGCCCGGGCGTCATTTTCGAGGAGATGGTATCCCGAAAATCGCCGGCCTTCATGAATCCCTGAGCAGAAGAAATATTGGTCCACATGTAAGCAAAGACGAAGTCCTGTGTGACGCCCAAGCCTTCAAAGTACATCTGACCAAGATTGTACTGAGCATAAACATGCCCCTGTTTGGCAGCCTTGTGGAACCATTCTGCTGCTGATCTGTAATCCTGCGGGGCACCCTTCCCATTTGCATACAGTATGCCTAGCCAGAATTGGGCTCCAGCATTCCCTTGCTCAGCTATTCCGCGCCATTCATTTAATGCAGAATCGTAATTGCCAGATTGAAATGCAGCCAGCCCAGTTTCGAACGGAGTTCGTGGTTTAACTCTGAACACAATCCGACGGTTCTTTTCGCGGCCCTCAGGCGTGTTGTTTGAGACAATAGGCTGTGCCTCACCATAGCCCTGCGCGATGACCATGTTCGGGGGCAGACCAAAGTTCTCGATCAGGTATGAGCGGACGTTCTCCGCACGCCCCATGGATAACTTCATGTTGCTCTCCGGAGATTCCACATTATCCGTATGGGCTGCAACCTCGATGACCCAATTGTCGGTTTTCCCCACTTCCAGGGCTTTCCTGAAAGCTCTGCCGGCAGCGTCCAATTGTCTGAAGGATTCAGGATTCTTCAACAAGGTTGAACCTGGATCGAAGAACAAATAGGTGGTGCGCTCACGTTTCTTCGAATCAAATCGAGGTTGCGGCACCTTCGTCAACTTACGCATTCGACTGGTTTCTCTCGGGTCCGGCTCAAAGATCTCGGCTGCCATCGTGTCGGTGAGCGGTCCTAATCCAAGCGCCAGAGACAACAAAAGCCAACGAGAGAATGACCGGTACGCCATGACAGCCTCCGGTGTGGGGCAGGAGAGGCTAGGCTAGCATGACGTTCCCTAAAAAACCAGCATCGGTAATACCGGGTAGGATAGAAAAGCGGGACAGATTTATTTCCCGCTCACTGATCAACCTCTGACTTCAGATTCGAAATTAACGGGCGCAGCACGCGGTGCCACTACGTCGGATAGGGGCTGTGACAGGAAAACGGGACAAGAAAGCGGTGCCTGCTTCGAGAGCCTCAGCACGAACGGGTTGAGCCCCCTCACCCTTCCCTCTCCCCGCACGCGGGGCGAGGGGATGAAAGAGGGCGCACCGCCGTGCGCCCCTACATCGGGTTTGGAATCAGATAGGCAGGCGCGGGGGCCCGCCCCTACATCAGGATCGAGAATGCGGTTGGTCTGAGTCCTAACAGGCTGCGGAAAAAAGCGTGTCACTCCCGCGAAAGCGGGAGTCCAGGGAATACGTCCTCAATAGTTTCAATGCTTTTCTGGATTCCCGCCTGCGCGGGAATGACAGCAAGATGGTATTTCTTGGTTTTTCCGCAGCCTGCTAATTCTGTTGGTTCCGTTCGAGGTTCTCGACGCGCTGGCGGGTCTGGTCCTGTTGCTGTTGGAGATGGTCGTAGAAGCTGCGGCGCTCAACCGGTGGAAGCGGCGGGTTCCTTGGCGGGGGTGGGCTCGCCGGACTTCTCCACGATTTTCTCGACGGGCTTCTCGGCGGATTTCTCTGCGACGAGCGCGGCAGCCTTCTCGACAACGGCCTTGTTGATGCGCTTGGTGCGGCCCTCTTTAAGGATCGGGAGGATGCGGGCGCGAAGCGCGTCCTGAATCTCCTCCGGCGGGCGCCGCGCGTCCACCACCTGGAACCCGAACTCCTCGGCGATCTTGTCGAACTCCTCGATGATCAGCCCCTGGTATTTCTTGAAGCTGTCGTAGAGGTCCGCGCCCAGCCGCATGTCCATGCCGCATTCCCAGTAGTTCATGCCCTTGGATTCGATGACCCGCAGCGCCAGGGTGTCCACGTCGATCCGCAGGTAGCAGACGAGGTCGGGCACGATGGCGAAGCCGAAGACGTCGCGGATCCACTGGCGGTCGCAGCCACGGATGGTGTTGCGGGCAAAGGCCGTGTAGATGTACCGGTCGGCCAGGACCACGAAGCCCGAGCGCAGGGCCGGAATGATCTGGTGCTCCAGCCGGTCGGCGAAGTCCGTGGCGTAGAGAAGGCTGTAGCTCCAGGGGTCGAGGATATTGCCCTGCTTGGCGCTCGCGATGGTCTTGGACATGAGCTCCGAGCGGGTCCAGCCGGTGGTCAGGACCCCGTAGCCCTGCACCTCCAGCCATTCCTGGATCAATTCGATGTGGGTCGAGCGCCCGACGCCATCCGGGCCCTCAAGCGCGATCAGCTTCCCCTTGAGCCCTTTCAGACTCTGGTAGGGCAAACCTTCGCCAAAATAACGCTTCTCGCTTGGCATGCGTCCCCCGTTTCGGCTTGTACGTGGCCAGAGCTTTCGACACGATGTCGCGGACCTGTTCCTGCTGCTCGTCGATTTCGAGGGTCGCGTCCATGACGGTCAGCCCGAATTCATCCACGATCTTGTCGTATTCGGCCAGGGTCCTGGATTGGAAGATCTTGAAGCTCTCCACCAAATTCGTGCTGAGACCCAGGTCCATTCCCGCCTCGTAGTATTTCAACTCGGCGCGCGTTCCTTCCAGCAGGCGCGAGAGCGAAACCTCGATCGGCACTCGGAAGTAGAAGGCGAGATCCGGCTTGATGGCGAAGCTGTAGAGGCTGCGCACCCAGCTCGGCGAGATGCCCCGCACTGCGTCCCTGGCGAACGCCGTGTACATGTACCGGTCCGCCAGGACGATCATCCCGGCCTTGAGCGGGGGCAGGATCTGGTGGTACAGGCGGTTGGCGAAGTCGGTGGCGTGCAGCAGGCTGAACGTCAGGGGCGTGAGGACCTTCGTCTTTTTTCCGCGCCTGGTCGTCTCCTTGACGAGCGCGGAGGAGTTCCATTCGGTGAAGAAAATGTTGGACCCCTGGGACTCCAGCCACTTGCGCATCAGGCTGAGCTGGGTGCTCTTGCCCGATCCGTCGATGCCCTCGACGACGATGAGCTTGCCCGGATAGGGATGGGCGGACAGATAGGGGGATTTGGGAAGGGTGGTCATGCGTCGATCTCTTCCTGGGCCGCTGTCTTCGTAAACCGGATTTTCCGCCGCAGCACGTGACTCAACAAATCGGTCCTCTCCCGCGCCGCCCAGATCTCCAGCGCCGCCTCATCGGTGGCGATCAGGCCGATGTCCACGGCATCCGGGGACACGGTGCATCGGACGGACTGCACGACGCCGAAGTGGCTCCGGTCCAGCGCGTCTCCGACGCGCAGGATGCCTCCCAACACGGTGAGAGTGTCACGGAGGTCTTCGGAAAGATCCTTGAGGGTCCGGTGGTCGTCCTCAGGGATCGCCTTGCGGTGGTACCGGGCGATGTTGGCGATCAACTCGATCTCATCCGCCGTGAATCCTACCAGATCGCAGTTTTTAATTAAATAGTAGGAGTGCTTATGGTGCTGCCTGGAATTGATCAGGTAGCCGACGTCGTGCAGGATGGCGGCGTATTCCAGCCATTCGCGCTCCCGCTCTCCCAGTTTGTGCACCGGGGCGGTCTGGTCGAAGAGCTGCAGGCAGAGCCTGGCGACATGGTGGGTGTGGACGGGATCGTACTGGCACTTACGGGCCAGCCGGAGCACGTCGCGGCGGCGGACGTTCGGGATTTCCTGCTCCGCCTGGATGCCCTCGCGGTGCCGCTCAATGAAGTCGTGCAGCAACCCTTCGCGAATGGCCTTGTCGCTGATGGTGATCTCTTCGATGTCGAGCCGTTCCATCAGGGCCCTGAGCACGATGATGGCCGGCACCAGCACGTCCGCGCGTTTCGGGTCCGCGCCCGGAATCTCGTGCCGCTGCTTGAGCGGGGTCTTGACGAGGAGCTTTTCCGCCGCCACGACGTCCTTGAATGAAAAGCGGGCCAGGTTGAGCTGCGGGATCGGCCGGTCTGTCTTGTGAAGGTGCATGATCTCGGCCAAGTTCCCGATCATGCCGGATGTGCCGACGAACTCATCGAAACCCACCTTTTTGAAGCGCGGGAGGGCCGCTTTCAGTTGCGTCTCCACCGCTTCCTTGAGCCGTTCGAGGCGACCTGCAGAGGGCGTGTCCTGTCCGAGATAGAGGTCCTTCAGCCGGATCGCGCCGAGTTTCAGGCTGGCGGCGTGCAGGAGCTTGGTCCTGTTTCCCACAATCAGTTCCACCGAACCGCCCCCGACGTCCGCGATCAGGACGTTCCGGTCCCCGAAGTCCATGCTCTGCCGGACGCCCAAATAGATCAGCCGGGCTTCTTCCTGGCCGGTCACCACGCGCACGCGGATGCCGGTTTGCTGCTCGATGGCCTCGATCAGTTGCCCCCCGTTCGAGGCCTCGCGGACGGCGCTCGTGGCCACCGCCTCGATCCGGGTAAAGCCGCGGTTACGGGCAAGGGTGGCAAGGTTCTTGACCACTTCCGTCCCGCGTGCGAGGGCTGTCGGGGACAACTGGCCGGATTTGAACGTGTCCTCGCCTACACGAGTGACGTCCTTGAAGCGGTCGAGGATCTTGTACGAGAAGTCGGGCTGAATCTCGGTCAGGATCATATGAATGGAGTTGCTGCCGATGTCCAGGAGGGCCAGTTTAAGCATAGGTTAACGGCCCATTGTCCCACATTTGATGCCGTGGCTACAATGCACGTATCTCATTGTAAAGAATAGGTTTTATCTATACGTTGTGCCGCATGGCCGGTATTGGCGCCGTCGGCAGCCTGACGAAAAAGGCTGTGCCCTTCCCCGGCGAGCTTTCGACGGCGACAGTCCCGCCGTGGCCTTCGACCAAGTGCTTCACGATCGCAAGGCCCAGGCCTGTGCCTCCCAGCTCACGGGAGCGCGCCCTGTCCACGCGATAGAAGCGTTCGAAGATGCGCGGGATGTCCTGCGGGGGGATGCCGATCCCGGTGTCCGCGACGCGGGCCTCGGTGAACTTCTCGCCGGCTACAGCGCTGATGGTGATGGTGCCGTTTTCCGGCGTGTACTTGACGGCGTTGTCCAACAGATTCGAAAACACCTGTCCCAGCCGTTCTTCATCGCCCAGGATCGGCGGCAGGCCTGCAGGAATTTCCACCACGACTCTGTGCTGTTTCTGCTCAATGAGGTGGCGGAGGAGGCCCACCGTCCGGTCAATGAGGCCGGCGAGGGCCACCGGTTCCTGCTTCAGCGGGATTTGCCCGGACTCGATCTTCGACAGCAGGAGCAGGTCCGTGATGATGAGGTTCAAGCGGTCGGCGTGCGCCTTGATGATGTCCAGAAAGCGGTCGAGTTCCTCGGGCTTGTCCTTGCCGCCGTCCTGAATGGCTTCGACGTAGCCCTTGACGGCGGTCAGGGGAGTGCGTAGCTCATGCGACACATTGGCCACGAAGTCTTTTCGGACTTGCTCCAGGCGATGGAGGTTCTGGATGTTCTCCTCCAGGGACGCGGCCATCTGATTCAGGATCTCGGCCAGATGCGCCACTTCGGTGGTGGATGTGACACGGATCCGTTCATGGAATTCCCCGCGGGCCATGCGCCGCGCGGCGGCGACGATGTCCGCGAGCGGGCGCGTGACGCCGCGCGCGACGGCGTAGCTCAGCGCCAGCGAGAGGAGAAAGGCCCCGCCGAGCGCGGCGGCCAGCAGTCTACGAAGGTCCCGGTGCCGGGCCTCGACCTCGGTCAGCGGAAGGGACAGCCGGACGACGCCCAGCACGCGGCTCCCGGATTGGGACGCCCGAACGGGGAGGGCCAAGTTCAACATGCTGATGCCGACCGTATCACTCAAGCGGATGCTCACGCCCAGGCCTGTGACAAGCGCCTCGCGGACCTCCGGTCGCGAGAGATGATTGTCCATGCGGCGCAGCGCTTCGCCCGATTCGTAGGAGTCCCCCAGCACGAGCCCCGTCGGGTTGATCACCGTGACGCGGACATGGATATCGTCGCCCAACTGATCGGCCAGCGCGTCAATGGCGGACGAGTCCGGCTGGGCCGTCGCCAGCGGACCGGCGCAAAGGCGGACGACCATGCGGGCCTGGGCGGTCAGTCGAACCCGAAGCTGGTCCATGTCGCTCCGCTCGAGGGCGTCCAACGCGAGCCATCCGGCCGTCCCCATCCCCACGCCGGCGACGATGAGGTAGCCGAGCAGGACTTTCCACTGGAGGGGCAGGCGCACGGCCGTTAGTCTTCCTCCTCGTCGCGGAGTTTGTAGCCGAGCGATTTGATGGACACGATGGCGTTGTTCAGGATCGGTGCCTTTTGCTTGAGGCGGCGGATGTGGACATCCACCGTCCGGGTTGTCCCGTGGTAGTCGTAGCCCCAGACGGTATTGAGGAGGACGTCCCGGGTGAGCACCCGCCCTCTGTTGCGGAGCAGTTGCTCCAGGAGGCCGAATTCCTTGGCGGTGAGCGGGATTTCCTTGCCGGCGACCTTCACCTCGTGTCGAACGGTATCCAGACGGAGCGGGCCGTAGGCGTACGGCTTGTGCTCGACCTCCCGGCGCTCGGCCCGCCGCAGCAGCGCCTTGACGCGCGCGACCAGTTCCTTGGGGCTGAAGGGCTTCGTCAGGTAGTCGTCGGCTCCGAGTTCCAGTCCGACGATCTTGTCCGACTCCTCGGCCTTGGCCGTCAGCATGATGACCGGCGTGAGCGCGGTCGCGGGGTCGGCGCGGAGTTTCTTGCACAGTTCCAGGCCGTCGAGGCCGGGCAGCATCAGATCGAGTACGATGACGTCCGGATGCTCCTGGCGGACGGCGGCCAGGCCGGCGGTCCCGTCCGTGGCCGTCCGCGCGCGAAACCCTTCTTTTTCCAGATAGTGGTGAACGAGGTCCAGGATGTCCCGCTCGTCCTCGATGATCAGAATCTTGCGCGCGGCGGCCACGGTGTCAGCGTATCGAAGGGTCCGGGGGGTGTCAAGGGAACGGCCTGCGGCGGAACGGGTCATCGCGTCGGTTCGCGCCGGGGTCAACTCAGAGTGTGCCGGATGATTTTGCCTTCGACCATGTACACGACGAGCTCCGCCACGTTCGTCGCGTGGTCGGCGATGCGCTCCAGGTATTTGGAGATAAAGGTGATGCGGATGGCGCGGGTGATCGTCTGGGGGTTCTCCAGCATGAAGGAGAGCAGCTCCCGGAAGAGCTGGTGCGTCAGGTCGTCCACAAAATCGTCGTCCATGCAAACCTTCCGGGCCAACGTGGCGTCGTGGTTGACGAAGGCGTCCAGCGCTTCCTTGACCATCCGCAGGGACCAGCTCGCCATGCGCGGGATGTCGATATAGGGCTTGAGCTGCGGCTCCTCGTTCAGCTCGATGGCGCGCTCGCAGATGTTCTCGGCCAGGTCGCTGATCCGTTCCAGCTCCGTGGAGATCTTCATCGCCGTCGTGATGAAGCGCAGGTCCCGCGCGGCCGGCTGCTGGAGCGCGAGCAGACGCAGGCAGTCCTCGTCCACTTCCACGTCCAGCGTGTTGACCTGGCGGTCGTTCGCGATGACCTTCCGCGCGAGGTCGGAATCGCGCTCGATGAGCGCGCGCAAGGCTCCCTGGACTTGTTCTTCCACGAGACTTCCCATCCGGAGAATTTTCTCCTTGAGGGCCTTCAATTCGTCGTCAAAATGGCGGTGCATATTCCCCTCGTTATTCGTTAAACGTTATTCGTTATACGGAATTCCTCGGTTGTTCATAGTCAGCGCTCTATCGTCTTTACGATTAACGTTTCACGTTTCACGGTTAACGTCTTCACCCGAACCGGCCGGTGACGTAGTCTTCCGTCCGGCGATCGCGCGGCGCGGTAAAGATCGTTTTCGTGTCGCTGAATTCCACCAGTTCGCCCATCAGGAAGAAGCCGGTGTGGTCCGACACGCGCGCGGCCTGCTGCATGTTGTGGGTGACAATGACGACGGTCAGATCCTTCTTGAGGGTGAACAGCAGTTCCTCGATCTTGGCGGTGGCGATGGGATCCAGGGCCGAGCAGGGCTCGTCCATCAACAGCACCTCCGGTTTGACGGCCAGCGCCCGGGCGATGCAGAGCCGCTGCTGCTGGCCGCCGGAGAGGCCCAACGCGCTCTGATGCAGGCGGTCCTTGACCTCGTCCCACAGGCCGGCGCCGTGCAAGCTCTCTTGCACGATGGCGTCGAGCGCGGCGCGGTGTCGGATGCCCTGCAGGCGGGGGCCGTACGCGACGTTGTCGTAGATCGGCTTGGGGAAAGGATTGGACTTCTGAAAGACCATCCCAACGCGCTTTCTGAGGTCCGTCGCGTCCACCTGCGGGCCGTAAATGTCCATGCCGTCGAGAAGAATCGTGCCTTCCATGCGCGCCCCCTCGATCAGGTCGTTCAACCGGTTCAAACAGCGCAGCAGCGTGGATTTGCCGCACCCGGACGGGCCGATGAAGGCGGTGACCTGGTTTCGCGGGACCTCGATGGTGACATTGAAAAGGGCCTGCGCATCCCCGTAAAAAAAGTTCACGTCGGACAGGGTGATCGTCGCCGTGAGATCCTTGACGGCGCCGGCCGGGGCGGAATCTTCCGGACGGGTGACGGCGATGCGCATGACGCCTCCTTGCATTTTACACCGCCGCGCCCGCGTATTTCCTGCGAAGACGGTTTCGGAGGGTGATCGCCGACAAATTGAGCAGCACGACCACCAGGATCAAGACCAGCGTGGTGACATAGACCATCGGCTTCGCGGCCTCGACATTCGGCGACTGAAAACCGACGTCGTAGATGTGGAAGCCGAGGTGCATGAATTTCCGGTCGAAATGGAAGAACGGCCACGTGGCGTCCAGCGGCAGCGTGGGCGCCAGCTTGACCACGCCGGTCAACATCAGCGGCGCGACTTCGCCGGCCGCACGGGCCATGGCGAGGATCAGTCCGGTCAGGATGGCCGGCACGGCCGAGGGCAGGACCACCCGCCAGATCGTCTCGAACTTTGTGGCGCCCAGTCCCAGGGAGGCTTCGCGGTAGTCTCTGGGGACCGCCGCCAGGCCTTCCTCGGTCGCCACGATGACCACCGGCACGGTCAGGAGAGCCAGGGTCAACGAGGCCCAGAGAATGCCGCCGGTTCCATAGGTAGGGCTCGGGAGCGCCTCCGGAAAAAACAGGGTGTCGATGGTACCGCCGACGGCATACACGAAAAAGCCCAACCCGAAGACCCCGAAGACGATGGAGGGCACGCCGGCCAGGTTGTTGACGGCGATGCGGACCAGCCGCACCACGGTTCCTTGCTTGGCGTATTCCCGCAGATACAGCGCCGCCAGCACGCCGAACGGGACCACTGCCAGGCTCATGATCAGGACCAGCATGACCGTTCCGAAGATGGCCGGGAAGATGCCGCCCTCCGTGTTCGCCTCCCTCGGCTCGTCGGCGAGGACCCTCCACACATTGGTGAGGTAAATCCAGGTCTTGGCCGGCGTGCCCATCTCGTTGGGACGGAGGGCCCGAACGATATGGCCGACGGGAAGCTGTTTCTCTTGTCCGTTCACGTCCACCATGACCACGGCGTATTCATTGAACTGCGCATTCAGCTTTTCTAATTCAATGGTTTTTTCTTGGTAAAGGGATTCGGCGGCGGAGGCCTGTGCGCGCAAATGTTCAATTTCTGGTATGGGCACAGCGCGCTGTGCCCCTACAGTCGTCATTTCTAACTTTTTGATGCGTAACCGGGCGCGCTCGATTTCGGCGTTGATCACTCCGATCTCGATCCGCTCGATGCGGTCGATCATGCCATGCACCTCGTTGGCCCGGTCAACAAGAGGGAGAAGGGCATGCCATCCGGTGTCGCTTCCTTCTGCATGGGGCGTCTCGCCCCGGTGGATCGCCTTGATCCAGCCGTAGAAGTTGCCCCACTCGCGCCGCTCCAGGAGGACGGCGTTGGGAGGAAAGGCCTGTGAGGCGATCGTGTCCTCGTCCACCCACTTGAAGTCCAGGCCGTACAGGTCGCGGTTGCCGATCTTCACCCGGACCCGGCCCTTTCCCTCAGGTGAGTCCGGCGTCACGGAGTGCGGAATGATCTCCCGGCCCGCCGGCTGTCCCATCACGCGCGTACCGTCCGTCAGGGTGAGTTCCACAATGTCTCCGGTCCAGAAGAACCCCATGCCGTTCACCGTGATGAGGAGCAAGAGCCCGACGACCATCATCAAGGCGACCGCCAGGCCGGCGCCGCTCGCCCAGACGAAGAGGTCGCCCGAGGCCACAAACTTCCTGAAGCCCGACGTTATTCGTGAAACGTTCATCGTGAATTTCAAGCTTTCATTCAAGACGTTTAACGGTTAACGATTAACGTTCGTGCGTCATCAGAACTGACTGTATTTCTTCCGCAATCGCTGGCGGATTATTTCCGCGCCGGTGTTGACGATGAACGTGATTACGAACAGGAGCAGGGCCGCCAGAAAAAGGGTCCGGTACAACGTGCCGCCGTGGGGCGCCTCCGGGATCTCCACGGCGATATTGGCCGACAGGGTCCGGAAGCCGTTGAAGAGGCTCCACTCCATGATCGGCGTGTTGCCGGTGGCCATGAGCACGATCATGGTCTCACCGACGGCCCGTCCGAAGCCGATCATCAGGGCGGAGAAGATGCCGGGACTGGCCGAAATGAACACGAGCCGGGCCAGGGTCTGCCACCGGGTTGCGCCCAGGGCCAGTGAGCCGGCGATCAGGTTACGGGGGACATTGGAGAGCGCCTCTTCGGAGATGCTGAAGATGATTGGGATGATGGCGAAACCCATGGCGAAGCCGACCACCAGGGCATTGCGCTGGTCGTAGCGCAAGCCCATGTTGGCGGCGATCCATTCCCTGTAGTTCGAGCCGAACAGAACGGACTCGATCAGCTGGTTCTGGCTCAGGCACAGCGCGACCGCCCCGATGATCACGGGCATCAGCAGGATCGCCTCGAAGCCGGGCCGGATCCGGTTGCGGACCGTGAAAGGGACGGCTTGCCAGAGAAGGGCGGCCAGAACCACGCTGATCGGGATGACCGCAAACATGGCTATGACCGCCGGGAAAATGCGCTCCAGCAGGGGCGCCATCCAGAGACCGGCGAGGAATCCCAGCACAACGGTGGGGAGGGCCGCCATGATTTCGATCGTCGGCTTGATCTTGGCGCGCAGATCGGGGTGCATGAACATCGAGGTATAGATTGCGCCCAGGACGGCGAAGGGTACCGCCAACAACATCGCGTAGACGGTGCCCTTCAAGGTCCCGAAGATCAGGGGCGTGAGCCCGAACTTGGCTTCGAAGTCGTCGGTGGCGCCGGAGGATTGCCATACATGTTCCGGCCGCTCGTAGCCCTCGTACCACACCGGCTGGAACAGGCTGGCGAAGGTGGTTTCGGGGTGGGGGTTGTGAATCGTATAGGTGGCGATCCGCCCGGTCTCGGTCACGGCAACGGCGCCGTTGGCCTTAGGCGCGAACATCACGGCCAGGATGGCAGCCTTGTCGCCGTGGAACCGGAGCAAGGTCTGCTCCGATGTGGAGTAGTGGACGTACAAGCCGCCGTGCGCGTCGCTGGTGATGAAGCCTTTGTCCCGTTGGGACGGAGAGATGCCGGTCACGGCTCCGGGGTGCGGGGCCAATCGGTGGATGGGCTGGAGCTGAGTCTGGTTGCTCTCCTTCGTCGTCCGTACCGGCATCCACACCGATACCTCACCGGTACCGGTTCCGATCACCAGCGAGCGGTCTCCGATCAAATACGCCAGGGCGGTGACAGCGGCGCCGGACGGACTGACCTTGCGTTTCTCCAGCAGGACCGGATGCCCTGTCTCCCGCACGTCCCAGTGATACAAGTGCCCGTCCGCGGTTCCGACGGACAGGGTTTCTCCCCGCCCATCGAGGACGAGTGCCGTGACGGTGTCTGCAACCTGTGCGGTCAACTCGACCGCCCCCTCTCCCTTGCCCTCCCCCTCGAGGGGGGAGGGGAGGGTGGGGGTGTCATCGTGCGTGGGAATCGTTCTGTACCAGAGCCGGCCTGATTCGGTCAGGACCGCTGCGGCTGTTCCCGCGTCCGTCCGCTGATAGGCGAGACGCACGATCTTGTCCTTCGTGGGGACGATCTGCATGGGCGGTCTGGCGACGACGGTGGGGACGGTCTCGCGAGTGCCCTTGTCAAAGTTGGGAGTGAGCTCAATGGCCAGGGGAATCATGCGGCCGTCGTCGGTTCCCAGGCCGAAGCGGCCGCCCTTGCCGGATGCCCGCGCGACGGCTGTGACATGCATGACGGCCAGGGCAGCCGGAATCTCCGCTTCAAGCGGTTTCCCGGAGGGGAGGCTGAAAAAGGCGATCGGGCCGGCTGCGCCCGCCCTGCCGGCTTTGATCAGATAGGCCACTTCCTGGTGCTCGTCCACGCCGATCAGCGCCGCCTGCGGAAGTTCCGGAGGGAGGGGGCCGGCTGCGAGCCGCCCGGACTGTGTCCCTGTCGGCGCGAAGAAGAGCGGGGCCGCTTCCAAAACCAGGAATACGAAAATCCCGAGAATGCTCAGGATCACGCTGAGCCCTCCCAGCGTAATAATCACGTGAGCCAGACGGTCCAAAAGTCGTCGCAGCGCCACATACCTACTCAAGCTTCTTCAGTTCCTTCTCCATGGTGGCCGCCGATAATGGGAAGAAGCCGTCCTTCACCACGACCTGCTGGCCCTCCTTGCTGTAGACGAACTTGAGGAACTCCTTCGCCAGCGGATCGAGCGGCTTGTTGGGCGCCTTATTGACGTACAGGTACAGATGCCGCCAGATGGGATACGAGCCGTTTTCCGCATTGTGCTGTGTGGCTCCCACAAACGGCTTGCCGTCCTTCTCGGCGATCGGAAGAGCCCGGACTCCCGACGTCAGGTAGCCGATGCCGCTGTAGCCGATCCCGGCCCGATCTTCGGTGACCCCCTGGACCACCGAAGCGGAGCCCGGCTGCTCCTTCACTTCATCCTTGAAGTCGCCGTTCTTCAGCGTGTGCTCTTTGAAGAACCCATAGGTGCCTGAGGCGGAGTTGCGGCCGTAGATGCTGATCGGACTGCCGGCAATCGGCCCGTCCAGACCCAATTGACCCCATTTCTGGACGTTCTCCTTGTAGCCCCAGCGGCGGCTCTTGGAGAACACGGCGTCCACCTGCGCCATGGTCATGCCCTTGATCGGGTTGTCCTTGTTCACGTACACCGCCAGGGCGTCGATTGAGACGGGGAGCGCGGTGGGCTTGTAGCCGAATTTGCTCTCGAACTTGTCAATCTCGGTCCCTTTCATGGGCCGCGACATGGGTCCGATCTGGGCCGTGCCCTCGATCAGGGCCGGCGGGGCCGTGCTGGAGCCCTTCCCTTCGATCTGGATCTTGACGTTGGGGTACTGCTTGCGGAACCCCTCGGCCCAGAGCGTCATTAAGTTGTTCAGCGTGTCGGAGCCGATGCTGTTCAGGTTGCCGGACACGCCGCTGACCTTGGCGTAGGCCTTCAAGTTCGGGTCGAGCTTGATGGCCTCATCGGCATGGGCCGGCCCTGCGGCTACCGCGATGGCGATGGCCGTTACCAGCAACAGCCATGCAAGCCAGGGGATATTGTCTTTGGTTTCCTTGTCGCTCTGACCCATGGCACCCTCCTCCCTCTATTGTGAACCGGCAGCCATTACCGGTCCGTTACAGTTGTGTTACAGGACGGTTAATTACAACGCTGCTCGCCCGAGAGCTCGCAGCTACGGAAGCCGCAGGCGCAACCATCAGAACCAGCGGACATGGAGCTGGAGGAGCAGCGCATCGCTCCCGAACTCGTCGAATGGGGTTACGCTCGTATTGGGGCCGATCCCTCCACGCTGCCGGAACTCGTAGTTGAGCATCAACTTGGCGTGCACCCGTGGCGGCATGTTGGCGAAGTAGTAGTTGATCCCGACGGTGGTCCTATACAGCATGTCCTGCGAGAGGTTTTGACTGGGATCGAACTCTTCGTACCGGGCGAGCAATTCCCAGTCCTTCAACCAGCCGCTCTGGATGAGATACTTGCCGTACACATACCATCCCGTCCGCACGACGCCGCGCGATCTGGCCGGAAAAGCCTCGGGGTTGGTCGCCCCGGTGGCAGTACTGGCTGTTGGCGCATCGTGACCCCAGGCGAACTCGCCTTGCAGCCACAAGCCGGGAATTGCCTCGGGCTTGATCTGAAAGTCCGCGATGTAGCGGTCATAGTTGCCCAAGCCACGGCCGCCGTTCCGGCTGTTCAGGTTCGTGCTTTTGCCGGCAATCGTTCCAAAGCTGAAGAACATGTCTTTCCGGGGCTTGACCCGCGCGCGGCCGAAGAAGTCTTTCTGAGAGTTGTTATCCACCGTCGAAAGCCCGTTGATTCCATTCCCGTTCATGATGCCGAGGTCGAGCTCCAACTGTTCCAGGGGCTTGCTCTTGAAGTCCACATAGATGTCGCGTTCAGGAATGAAATCTAGGCTGCCTCCCACGCCCGTTCCCGTCACGTTGGCGGTGGTGGTGCCGGCGGTTCCTCCTCCCGAGGTGCCGGGTGTTGCCGTGATGTAGTTGCGATTGACGAAGTCGATCAAGCCGCTTGACGTGGAGCCTTCGATCCCGACCGGAATCCGGTATTGGCCGATCCTGATCTTGTCGAGGTAGGGTTGGGCGCTTAAGGCCGGCACGATGTCGATGTAGGCTTCCCGGAGGATCTGGTTGTTGCTGCCGCCGGCGACGTTGGCCGTCACGTTGCTCAGGGCCCCGAAGTCCGCCAGCATGTGATAACGCGGGAAGTAGTCGTTGACCTTCCCCCAGGCGATCAGCTCGGCCCGACGGATGAAGAGCCGGTTGTCGGCGCTGCCGGCGGCCTGGACCGGCGCTTCGTTCTGCAGATACTGCACCTGGAGGACGTTCAAGCCGATGTTGAACTTGTCCGAAAGGATCGGCAGCTTCGAGACCTTTTTCTGCCACTCCGATACCTTCTCGACCGGCGCCAACGCCTTTTCCTCGTCGGCCTTGGCCTTCAACCATTCTTCTTTCGTGAGCTGGCCTTTCTCGTAGAGAATGTCTGCAAGGCTTGCGTACGCAGGAGCGCATAGAAGCGCGATGGCCAACATGACCACCCCCATTGTGCTGATCAATCGTAGATGTCTCATCGTCTGTGCCTCCTTGGAATTGACCGGTTGTTGTTAGTGCAGGACGCAAAATAAGTTGGCGCAGGATAACTCGGCGGAGTTCGTGTTGAGTCAACGTTTTGTTACGGGCGCGTTAATTCTGCCCCGGCGGGATGGTTGTCGTGGACGGAAGTGTGTGGATCGCCTATAATCCGCCCCGTTGTATGGGATTGAAGATGTCCAGAGGAGCCGTTCTTCTGCTGGCGGGCATGCTCGCCGGCTGTGCTCTATTCTCCTCCTCCGGCCGGATCATACACCAGCAAGGTCGTACGACCGTTCAACTCGAAAAGGACCCTTCCACCGGCGGAACGTTCACGGCAGGCGGGAACGCTCACCCCGCTTCGATTAAGTCGGCACAGTTGGCCGTAATTCTTCGCGGGGTTCAGATCCGGAGCGAGCAGGGATTTGTGGGGGCGATCCTGAGTCTTGCCGCCCCTGCTGACGGGGTGTTTACGGAAGAAGAAGTTGCGTTGCTGACGCCGATTCTGGCGGATGGGCTGGCGCAGGCCGCGCGATCCGAGCGGGTCGGTTTCACGCACTGGAGTTCGCAACCGGGACGCCGCAATGGACCCCTTTCGGGGCACATCGCGATACGGGAGCCCTACCTCCGGGTCGGATTAGACGATCATCCATCGGTCGGGTGGCAGGACCCGGAAGACCCGTCGGCGCCCAAACTGTTCACGCTGGAGTTCCAGCGGGAAAGCATCGCCAGGGCGTTGAGTGCGGAAGAACAGGGCGCCGGTCGGAAAGCACGTCCCATGATTCAGATCGACTACCGGCGATACCTGGCGGCTCCCCAGGATCAAGGCGCTGCTGCTCAGGCAAAAGAACCGTCTGCCGCTGCTCCAGCTCCGGCACCGTCCGCTTCACGGCCTTTAACCTCTCCCGCTACGGCCCCAACAGCCGCATCCGAGTCGTCGGTTCTGAAGGACCTTCAACGCCAAGTCAAGGAATTGACCGACTCCAACCAGGAGCTTCGAGTTAGGCTCAAGGAAACGTTCGAGCGCCAGAACCAGGCCCAAACCCTGAATGAGGAACTCGCAAGACTCCGCCAGGAACTTACCGAGGTCAAGCAGGTGCTCGCCGACAAGGTGCTGGAACTGAACCGCCTGAAGAACAAGACGGGTGGGAGCGGCAAAGGGAAGAGATAGGGGCGGGCTAGCCGATGGCCCGCGCCACGCACCGATGCCCAGCGCGGTCGTCGTGGTCAGTACCAGGGATCCCACCACATCGGGCCGTAGCGCCCATAGGGGTACGGGGCCCAGATAGGTGGCCAATAGCCGTAGCGAAGGGAGTCGGATTCTCCCCAGATCTTCAGCATGCTGACCTTCAACAGCGGGTATTGATAATCCACTTCGTCGAGCGGCATTGTATTGACACCCACGACTTCCGCGATCATTGAAATCAGGGTGCCTGCTGGAATTGTGGCTGGGTCGAGGAAATCCGTCTGGAGGGCCAAGAACCGGCCTTTGGATGCCACGAGATTGAGACGAGGGATGTCCCATCCATCGAGCGGCAACTGGAGAACTTCGATCCGGGTGCCTTCCTTGAGCCGTTTCGCGCCGAGCACCTTTCCTCCAACGACGACCATGCGTCCATTGAACTTTTCAGGCGCCACCTTGAGGGACTCAAAAGAAAGATCGCGAGCTATTCGCGACTCCATCTCAGGGGAGACCAACTGGGAGGATACGCATCCGGTGAGGAGGAGCGCGGCGAGTGCGAACCCCGCAGGCAGGCCGCTGTGCTGGCTGGGTGGCGTAGCCGCAACCATACCTCATTATACGCGATCGAGTCGGACGATTCGCAAACCAAGCAGTATGTATAATAAGCCTATCGGTTTTCTTGCTGTTCGTGTGTAGGAAAAATACTTGTGGCGCTTCGATAGAGGAGGTGGGTCATGCGTTTAAAGGCTGAGCGTCTGCATGCCGAATCGATCCCGATAGTTGCTCTGTTGATTGCGCTGGGCGGCTGTGCGACAACGAGTCGGATAGGCGACTTCTTGGCTGGGATGCCGGTTCCGCCGGCGCCACCGCACCAATTGGCAACCCCCATTCGCGCGGGTTTGGTGCTGGCAATGCCTCAGGTAGAGGCGCAGAAACCGACCGCCCCGAGCAAAGCCCTCCAGGAAAAGCTAATGGAACGGATACGAAAGGAGTTTCAAGACCCGCAAGGGGTTGAAATCAAGCAAATATTGCCTCCCATCACCCTTCCTGGCGATGGCGTTGCAGCGCTGACCCTCGAGCGGTTGCGGGGTATGGCCAAAGAGGCTCAGCTCGGTAAGGTCTTTGTCGTGGTCGCCACGTCCAAGACGGCGCATCGAGTGCTGCCGTACCCGCTGTTCGAAGTTCAGCTCTTCGTCAGAATGGATCTGGCGCTGGTGGACTTAACTGCTGGACAAGTCCTGCTTGCTGAAGCCGGGCAAGAGGATTACGACATGATAGACAGGTATGATGGGGTGAAGGACATACTGTACCCGCGCATCTTTTACCGAACGATTACGAAATGGGGAGGTCCGTTTAAACTTGTGGATGGGGACCCCTATGTCGCATTAGGTGAAGAGACATTTTCCCGTGCAACGGATCAGCTCGTGATGCGACTTCGGGAGAGATTGCATCCATCCTAATTTGTCTGTATTTTCCCTTCGAGCCTAAATCCATGAAGTGGCACCTGCGAGTATCTGCGGCTAAATGCGCAGGGTCACGTAAGACTCGGCCATGTGAACTTTGAAGCCGCCATACTTGTCTGCGTCAGTTTCTTCCTGGGCGGTTTCTTGGGTGCAAGATTTGCCACTGTGTTATCCAATGCAGCGTTGGAAAGAATATTCGGGCTTGCCATGCTCGCTGTAGGGCTTAAGATGCTGTTTGTGAGGTGACGCTCTCATCCGTGTACATTGGATCGTATTTAAGGGCGAAAGTTTCACCGACTGTTTCGCCGTTTTTGGGCGCAATGATGGCGATCTTGGAGCCGTCATCTTCAGCGGCAAAGCATGGTATGCCGGAACCGCCTGCGATAATCACTGCTAGAAATCCAAGTTTCAGCAACTGCCGCATAGTCTCCTCCTTGTCGAGAGTTCCAAGCGAAAGTCGAGCCTCGTATTGAGCATGAGATTCTCCTTTCCATATACCGATTCGCTGTTCCCCTAAGGGCAACGTTTTCTCAAGTTTGCGTTAAATCTGAGGATCTCTCGGCGGGAATGTAACGGACAGACAATCTCGCCTTGATATCGGCATAACAGTGCCCTGGTAGCCTCGTTGGTCTACTGAGAAACCGGCGGTACCTCAAGCAAACATGAGGGCATCACGTCTGCGGTGGGTGATGCTGGGGGGAGGAACGGGAGATGACGCGTAGCATGCGGGGTGACAGGAACAATGACGGCACGCGCCCACGATGGAGTGGCGGACAGAGTGCCGCTACGAGAGAGCACGGCACCGCATGCGAGTTCCCCTCTTGGTGGGAATCGATTGAAGAAGACGTCAGCGACCACTTCGACGACTGGTGGCGATTGTGAGGCTGTCGGGAGGCGTAGGGAAGAGGAATAGCTCAGAAGGGGAGGGGAGGGCTATCGGCTTATCCGATAGCCCGGGCCACTTCCCGATGGATCGCCAGAGACAGGTCGCTGCTGGCGTTCCGGAAGAGCGGGCAGTGCCGGTGGCGGCCAGTGGTGCAATGATCAATCTGATCGATCCGACTCGGCTCGAACGGAATCACGACGCCAAGACACAGCGCGGTCGTCCCGGTGGTTTCTTCCTCGACGTAATAGGGACACTTCATAAACCCTCACCTCCTTTCTCTCTCTGTCCCCCCAGTGCTCCCCCAGGGGGCACAGTCCCTGGAGGAGCGGCACTGAGTCACACAGAAGTTACGCTACACCGTCATCCTGCACTATTCATTAGACACTCGTGTCAAAGAAGTGTTACAAACCGGTAAATTTTTGAGGGGCATGGACACTTCGATTGCGGTTACGGTTTGATCTGGCCGGCGATTTCGGAGAGGTCCTTCGGGTACAGCACGATCTCGATGCGGCGGTTTGCGGTGCGCCCGTCTTCTGAGTCATTGCCGGTGGCCGGCCTTGTGTCGGCATATCCGACTGCTGACAGATTTTCCCGCGGCACTCCGCCTTCTTCGATCAGAAAGCGAACCACGCTGGTGGCACGGGCGGTGGAGAGCTCCCAGTTGGTCGGGAACTGCTCTTTCAGCTTGGCCCCGATCGGAACGTTGTCGGTGTGCCCTTCGATCCGAATCTGTTTGTCGGTCACGTCCTTAAGGATGTCGCTCACCTGTTTCAGCACTTTGAGGCCGGCCGGTTTCACTTGGCTCTGGCCTGAGTCGAAGAGGACGCGGTCCACCATGTTGATCGACAGACGGTCCCGGACCTGCTTGATCTTAATGTCGCCCTTCGCGATTTCGGCTTCCAGCGACTTGGTCAACTCGGCATGAGTCTGGGTCAGGCGCTGGATCTCGGCCTCTTTGGCGGCACGTTCCTGCTCTAGTCTGGCCTTCTCCGCTTCTGCGGCATTGCTCCGTTCTTCGATTCTGGCGCGAGCTTTCTCAGTATCCGCAAGCCGCCCCTCCAGTTTCTGGACTTCGCCGTTCAGGCGGTCCCGTTCCTGGCGTGTTCGGGCCGTCTCGTTGCTCAGCGCTGCCAGGTCACCGGTCAGCGCCGACACGCGTTGTTTGGTTTTCTCGAGCTCGTCTGTGAGCGTTGCCACCTTGCCAGCGAGGATCTGCCGGTCGGCCTCTGCCTGCTTCTTGAAGCTGTCGAATTCAGAAGCGGTCTGAGCCGCCGCTTTACGGGCTTCCTCAAGCTCCGTTAAGGCCCGCGAGTGAGTCCCTGAACTGACGCATCCGGTGAGCAACACCGTGCTGATCAGCATTCCCGTCAGTACTCCAGTCTTCATACGAAAGTCCTTACCTTTCAAGGCTGGAAGATTATGAGTCGGGTCGGACCACAGGCGTCCGACCCGACATGCCTGCCTCCCTGTTGTGGTTGACGGTTCGCTCCTCTCCATGGGGAGCTTTGTCACATGTTGTTTGGTAGCACGGATCCTCACTCTGTTCACTGGATAAAGAAGGAAGGCGGGTACGACAAAATGTCCAACAACGGCAATCGGGTAGGCTGAACCGAATTGCAGAGGTTCGTGCAGGGAGGGCATATCAGTGGTCCGTGCGCTGTGGGTTTCAGGTTCATACCAGCGGCAGATTGCACCCGAAATGGGGCGTTTTTCCCAAGATGCGATGCCTTCGAATACTGAGCAGGAGGGAGCCAAGTCCAAGTCTATCGAATGATTTCAGTCTGTTATGCGGCTGGGGATTTCCTTTTTGACCTGGAGAGGCACCCTGGTACAATCATTGCTCACATGAGTCCAAGATCTAATTTATGATGCCGGTCTTACTCATAGCATTGCTTGTCTTGGTCCTGCCTTTTCCTGCCCATGCGGCGACACGCGGGGATGTCTTCCGCCAAGCCAAGGCTGCGACCGCGCTTGTCGTGGCCGTCAACGACAATGCCCACAGCGTGTCGCTGGGGAGCGGGTTTTTTGTGAACCCTGATGGCCTCCTCATCACGAATGCCCATGTGATTGAAGATCATACGAGGCTGTTCCTGTACGTCGAGGATCAGGCCGTGTACGCGGCGCCGGAAGTGATCGCCGTGGATACTGACAGGGATTTGGCGGCGCTCCGGATTCGGCAGGGTGGCGTCGTTTCTCTGGCGCTGGCAACCGATATTCCGACAGAGGGGACCGACGTCATTGCCGTGGGTTATCCCCGCGCCTCGGATATCATACAAGTGGGTTTTACGGTGCACTCTTCAATCGTTACGGGTGCCGTGAGTGGAGTCGCCGAGCACCGGTCTACGACGAGGGACCACAGCGCTACGTTCATCGTGGTCACCGGCGTCATGAATACGGGGAGCAGCGGTGGCCCGCTCGTACTGCCCGATACCGGCGAGGTGGTCGGCATGGTGGTCACGGCCGTGCCCTATCAGGAATTAGCGAAGGACCGGAAAGGCGCGGTGATCGGAAGCGTCAAGCTGCGATCCGGCCTCAGCTATTCGATTCCGGCTCCCGTGATTCGCCAGTGGTTGGCCTCACAACGCCTGGAGTCGCAGCTCCAGCCGACACCGTTCGGCTCGGGGGCGCTCCCAGGGCTTGGACGTGAGCAGCAGGCCAACCGATCCTTTGCGACGGGGCATCTGCTACACACGATGGGCATGGTACTGCATAAGGATTCCGATCTCTTGAACTTGGCCGTCGGCCATTACAAGGCCGCGGGCGCTATCAGGCCTGCCATGAATGCGCTCGATCGCAATCTCGGATTGGCCTATGGGGCGCTTGGACGGTGGGAGGAAGCGTTGCAAGCCTATCAGAAGGCGGCCGAGCAAACCCCGGATGATGCCGCGTTGCTCAACGACATGGGACTTGCGTGGCAGCGAACAGGGCGGGGGGAACGCGCGGCAGACTCGTACCGAGCCGCCCTTCGGGCGAATCCCCGCTTCAGTCTGGCGCATAATAACCTGGGAACCCTCCTCTGGGAGAACGGCCGACTGGAGGATGCGATTGGGGAGTATCGGAAGGCGTTGGAAATCGAGCCGACCGCCCCCATAGTCGCTTACAACCTGGGGCTGGCCTTAGAGGCCAAAGGAAAGCGCGAGGACGCTGTCTACATATGGGAGTCATTTCTTCGCAAAACCAAGCTCGCCCCCGACCCGGAGGGATGGACTATGAAGATTCGGGAGTCGATGTCTCGCTTCCAAGCGCTGCCCGCTGTCGCCCATCCCTCGAAGTAAGTCGGGCCGGCCCTGACGGCCGGCCCGCACGTTCTCAGTTACTTCGCCTTTTCGATTACCATACTTCCATCCTCCTGGATGGTCAGTTTCACGTTGTCGCCTGTCTTGATGTCCTTAAGCTTCTCCACCTCCCGCACCGTAAACTCCCGTGCCCCGGTCTTTGTGACCACCGTGATCACGCCCTTCATGGCGTCAATCTTGTCCGCTTTGCCTTCGACGACCTCACGGGCCGCGAAGCTGGTGAGCGCGAGGCCTATCACGAACATGAACGACGCGAACGCCACTCCTAATTTTTTCATCTGTAACCTCCCTTGGTTTGAAATGAAGTTTCGCTCCTCCCAATGAGGAGCCTTATCGCATACAGTCTCATACCAAGGGTTGCCTGCTTTTTTAAACAGACAAATAAGCTGGTTGAAGGCAGGAAAATGTCCAATCGAACTCTGTGCTTCAAAATTTGTCTGGGAAGATCAAACTAGAAAATCGGGCCGGCTTTTCGAAGTCCGGCCCGACCCAACGTGCGAAGAAATTCCGGGGCGAGGACGGGAAAGCTATTTCGCCTTTTCGATCACCATACTTCCATCCTCCTGGATGGTCAGTTTCACGTTGTCGCCTGCCTTGATGTCCTTGAGCTTCTCCACCTCCCGCACCGTGAAGTCCCGTGCCCCCGCCTTTGTGACCACCGTGATCAAGCCCTTCATCGCGTCGACTTTCTCTGCCTTCCCTTCGACGATTTCCCGGGCCGCGAAGCTGGTGAGCGCCAGGCCCATCACGAACATGAACGACGCGCACGCCATGACCAGTTTTTTCATCTGACTCCCTCCTTAGGATAAAGGTTTAAGAGCCCTCACAATGAGGGCAATACAGCGCGCGCGTTTCATACCCTAATCGTCTGTGCCTGGCCATTGGACAAAAATCATGACGGGAGCCGAAAAATGTCCAAGGCGCTCAGAAGTCATGAAGAAAGTGACGGTAGTGGGGGCAATGGTGATCGTTACGGGGATCGGCGTCAGGCCGGAGCACTTGGAGGACGCAGGGCCGATTCTGGAGGAACGGGTGCCGGGAGTGCCTGACCAGGCTTGGGCCCTGGCAGGTCCCGGGCGCTGAGGGCTGCGGCGGTTCTTATTGTCCGGCCAGGGACGTTGTGATGGCTCTCACGATGTTGGCTTTCTTCACCGTTTCGAAAAACCCTTCAATGGTTTCCGATTTCTTGAGTGGAACCTCGACGTTGATCCAGCCCGTGGGTGTCGGGCCCGTGAGCTTCCGTCCCTGGATCTGGCGGAAGAATTCTTGAACGTGAACCTCCGGAGTCTCCTCGCGGAAGGTGACCCAGAAGGTGAATGGCATTGCCTCCTCGGTCGGCGGGGCCACGGCGACCTTCGGGGGCTCCTCCGCACTGGCGATTGGGGATGAAACGGCAGGCTGGGACTGTGACTGCGGACCCATCCCGGAAGGTGTCAGTTTCATCCGGGACAGTGCCTCAGCCTGCTGCTTCAAGGCCATGGCAAGCTCGCTGCTCTGCCCTTTCGTCGCGACCAAGTCCTTCCGCAGCGCTTCCTCGGCTTCCGTGAGCCCCTGGATCTGTAACCGGACGAGTATCAGTTCGCTGGTGGCTTTCTGCAATTCGGTGAGAAGCTTTTTTTGTACTCGCCGCTCGATTTCAATCGCGTACTCCTCAGTCTGCTTGTCGAACGTCTGGATCTTCTCGTGCAGGGTCTGCTGGGCACGAGCCATGGCCTCGACTTGCTTCGTGACTCCGGCAAGCTGCTGGTGCACAGAGCGAGCCTCGTCGCTCATGCTGGAATCGAACGCTGCCGGAGATGGCCTGCCTTGTGGGGACAGCAACAGGAACACAAACCCCAAGGCGACCGTTGTCTGCAAAGCCAGGCTGATCCGCATGGCCCAGGAAAGTTCTGAGAATGCCTGCCTCGTCTGTCTGGCACGATCGGTTATCCAGGCATGCGAAGCCGACGCAAGCCGGGCCCACGCCGGGCTTTTCACCGCTGTGGGTTGGTAAGAGACCTTGACCGTTCCACCGTTGCCGTGGTTTTTCAGAACGAGAACCATGATGTAACGCTTGCCGACCTCAACCCGGCTCGTGCGTTCGTGAGCCTCCAGTCCAGAGATGCTTCCCACCAATACACCTGAGTCGGTGCGCACTTCCAGAAGCGCGATTTCTTCTCCTTCAAAACTGGACACAAAGGTGGCACGTCCGCCTTCGCCGTCCATGGCGCCGACGCAACGGTGGTTCACGAAGATCCGGAAGGTGTCAGAGTCCGTTTCGACGCGGAGCCGGTGCTGGCTCCCGAGTTGCTGGGCCAGGGTCTCCCTGTAGCGGTTAAGCTCTTCGTCGCGCTCCATTGCGCCCTCCTTGTCCGAATCCTGCCGCATGAGGGAAGGTCCCTTTGGCGATCGGACGAAATTGAAGATCGATGCGGGGCGGGGGTATGCCGTCAAGTCCTTCCTGCCGCAGTTCGTACACGCGTTCCGTACAGTCCATGCACATCGGGAGATGCCAGCACCGGTAGTCGAACTGGCAGTCCTCCTCGAACAGCACAGCCCATTCCTGGGCGGACTTGCAGGAGTAATGCTCCGGCTCGCTCTTGCGGTAATGATTCTGGACCATTCTGATCAGACGCTCCGCTTCATGGTTGAAAGCCGCCCCGGCATGCCGTTTTTCATTCTCGATACGGGCGATCTCAGACTCCGTGAGGCCGATCTGGTTCAGGGCCTGCTGCCACCCGGTCTGGCGCCACCGCTCGAAGTTTTTGTAGATCCGACGGCTGCCTGTGTCGGGAAAGGCCAGAAAGCGCTCCACTTGGCATTGCGTGTATCCGAACAGGTGATAGAACAGGGCCATCAACGCATCCCGGCTCAGGACGGCCCGATAGGCCAATCCGTCGATAAACCGGCCTAGGGGTGTGGTCAGGTCTTTCTGATAGAGCAGGGGGGCGGGCCGGCTGAGGAACTTGGCGACCATGCTGTCCATCAAGAGGACCGGACGGCAGGGGAGTTCGGCGCCGGCCGAAAGCAGGAAACGCTCGAGGAGTTCATAGCCCCAACGGAGGGCGAACTTCTCGTGATCCACATCCTCCTGCCACTGACCGGTCCCCCGGAGGAAGCGGCGCACCTGACCCGCCGTCCGCTCAAGCAATTGCGGCAAGGCTTCCGCGACGAACTGGTCGTATTCCAGATCGCTGCTTACGAGCGCGCTGGCGAATTCGCTATCGGACACCCGACCCGGCGTCGCTGGCATGCTTCTCACCTCCATGAGCGAAGATGCTGTGAGGTAAAGCCATAGGAAAGTATAGAACATGGGGTTTCCGTGAACAAGAATTACCGTTTCCGGTCCCTTGGACAAAATGCCTTTGGACACATTGATTTTTGTCCAAGTGCAGGTTGTGGGCAGGCGGGCTACCTTTCCTTACTAATGGAGGACTCCATGGACAGAGGCGCAAAAACCGCTGTTCTGATCGCCCTGTTGGGCTTGCTCACGCAGTGGGTGGGAACCGGCTTCGCCGAGGAGAGGACCTATTTGGGGACCGTCCTGGAAGTGAATTTGGAGGCCAAGACTTTAAAGATCATCAGCCACGATGGGGCCTTGATCGATGTGAAGGCTGACGGGAAAGCCGCTGAGCATTTGAGTCAGATACCACTCAATTCGCTTATTGATGTGACGGTCGAGACGAAGGGCGCCAAGAAACCCACCATCAAGTCCTGGAAGATGGCTCAGGCGCAATCCCCCTGCCGGATTTTCGACGGCTCGCGCTGCATTCCATGAACGGAGAACTGCATCCGGCTCTCGCCATTCGTTAATGGTTTCCGCTATCCTTCTCCAAGGTTATGTTCGGCAAGCTAGTGGGCTGCCACGATGCCACCAAGGGGGTGTGAATCTCTGACGATGCTGGTCAGCGCGGTGCTTGGTCTTTTGCTTTCTACAACCGATGCGGCGGGTAAGCTTCCCGAGAAAATCACGGGCAAGGACGGCGCCCCCATGGTCCTGGTGCCTGCGGGACCGTTCACGATGGGGAACGAAGGCAGCGGTGCAAACGAGAAGCCGCTGCATCAGGTTTCTCTTGATGCCTTTTATATGGATCTCTACGAAGTGACAACGGCGCGATATGCGCGCTTTCTGGAGAAGTCCAAACGCCAACCGCCGGACCAATGGACGGCCGTCAGGTTGCCTCAACTGGGAGACCGGCCTGTGGTCGGGGTGGACTGGCACGATGCCGATGCGTACTGCCGCTGGGCGGGGAAACGCCTCCCTACGGAAGCCGAGTGGGAGAAGGCAGCGCGGGGGCCGGAGGTGCAGGCGTATCCGTGGGGCCAGGAGCGCCCGAATGCGTCCATGGCCAATTTCGACAAAAACTGTATCCTCTGCAACGTGTACGAGGAGATGCTGAAGCCGGCGGGCAACTACGAAAAGGGCAAAAGCCCGTATGGGATCTATAATATGGCCGGAAACGTGCAGGAATGGACTGCTGACTGGTATGATGAGCACTATTACAAAAGCAGCCCGAAGCGTAACCCAGCCGGCCCCTCCCAGGGATTGAGCAAGGTCGTTCGGGGAGGATCGTGGCTCTCCCGCCGGACGCTTTTGCAGAGCGGCTTACGGAACTGGGAGTCTCCGAACAGCCGTCAGACTCATACCGGGTTCCGGTGTGTTCAGGACGTAGCGAAGTAAGTTCTGCAACGATACGCGCGCGCTCAAGGTGTTCTTTACAAAGGGCGATCCTGCTAAAAACATTAGGTTTTTGGACCGATTCAGAGCATAATATTACTCAGTTCTGAAGGGAGGGGAGAGAAAGAGTCTGATGGTCCGCGCTTCGCTCAAGAACCCTTACGCCGTGGTCGCGATCAGCCTGATCGTGGTGATCCTGGGGGTGGTGTCCTACCAAAAGATGGTGGTGGACATCTTCCCGGAGATCAACGTGCCGGTGGTGGCGGTCGCTACCTTCTACAAGGGCATGGGCCCCTCCGAGATCGAAGGCGCCATCACCCTCCGCTTGGAGCAGCTTTTTCTCCAGGCGAGCTACGTCGAACACATCGAGTCCCGCTCCCTCCCCGGCGTCAGCATCATCAAAATCTTCTTCCATCCCGACTACAACGTGGACGCGGGGCTGGCTGAGATCACCAGCATCACCTATTCGGCGCTCCGGTTCATGCCCAAAGGGATGTTTCCCCCGACCATCATCAAGTTCGGTGCCACGAACCTGCCGATCGCCAACCTGACCCTGAGCAGCCAGACCCTCAGCGAGAAAGAGGTGCGCGATCTCGCCTACTTCTCGGTCCGCCCGCAGTTGGGGACGGTGCAAGGCGTGTCCCTTCCCCCCACCTTTGGAGGGGCCGTGCGTCAGATCACTGTGTTTCTTGACCGGGAAAAGATGATGGGGCGTGGGGTCAGCGCGGCCGATATCGTCAAGGCGGTCAACGCCGAGAACCTCTTGGTGCCGGCCGGGAACGTGAAGGTCGGGGACTTCGATTACAACGTCTACAGTAACAGTATCGTACCGCTTGTCCGGGACATGAACAATTTCCCGGTGAGCGTCGTCAACGGCGTGCCGGTGTTCTTGAAGGACGTTGGCACGGCCGCCGACTCCACGGCAGTCCAGGTCAATGTGGTCCGCGTGAACGGACGCCGATCGGTCTACGTGCCGATCTTGAAACAGGCGGGAGCCAATACCCTCGCGGTCCTCGACGGGCTTCGGGAAGCCTTGCCTAAACTCAAAGGCCTTCCGTCCGACCTGGAGATCAAGCTGCTCTTCGACCAGTCTCTCTACATCCGCAATTCCATCGCGACGGTCCAGCACGAGATGTTGCTGGGCGGGGGGCTGGCGTGCCTGATGATCCTGCTGTTCCTCGGCAGCTTCCGGTCCATGCTCATTATTGCATTGGCGATCCCGCTCTCGATCGCCACGGCGTTCGTGCTGCTGTACTTCACGGGCCATACTATCAACATCATGACCCTGGGCGGCCTGGCGCTGGCGGTCGGAACCCTGGTGGACAATTCCATCGTGGTGTTGGAGAACATCCATCGGCATATGGAGATGGTGGAGAAGAGGAAATCCTCAGGAGAAGCCGCGTTGGATGGAGCGGGCGAAGTCGCGCTCCCGTTGCTCGTGATCACGGTGTGCATTCTGATCGTCTATCTCCCCATTGCCTTTTTCACGGGCACGATCAAATTCCTCTTCGTGCCGCTGGCGCTGGCGGTAGCGTACGCGATCGGCGCGTCGTACATCGTCTCGTTGACCGTGGCGCCGATTTCCATTGCGGCATGCCACAGGTACGGCGAACCTCACCCGCTGCACGCTCCGGCGGAACTCCCCTCGACCCCGCTGAATGTAGCGGCTGCGGCCTGGCGCCGCCTCAATCCGTTTGAGCGACTCGTGGACGGCTACGCCGTTTTCCTGCGCTGGGGGCTGAAGCACAGGCCCGTCGTCATCATCGCCGTTTCCGGGATCTTCGTGCTGTCTATGGCGCAGGTGCCTCGGTTGCCGACGGAGTTCTTCCCCAAGGTGGACGCCGGTGAATTCATCCTCCACGTGGCGGCGCCTGAGGGAACGCGGCTCGAAAAGACCGAGGCTATCGTGGGGAAGATCGAGGAGGTGATCAGCCGGATCATTCCGCACGGGGAACTGGACCAGGTGGTGGCCAATATCGGATTGCCCCAGGGTTGGATGGTATTGTACACGCCGGTGAACGGCCCGCACCAGGCCTTCATCCTGGTGAGCCTGGTGAAGGAGCATACCACCCGAACGGATGACTACATTGACCGTATCCGAGCCCGCCTGCCGGCGGAGTTTCCGAGTTTGAAATTTTCTTTCCAGACCGGCGGGGTCGTCAGCGACGTCATCAACGCCGGGCTCCCGGCTCCGGTGGACATCAAGGTGAGCGGGCCCAATCTGGCCGATCTGAGTGAGGCGGCGACTATGATTCGTGACACCGTCGCCGGCGTTCCCGGGACTCTCGATGTCCGTGTGCGGCAGGGAATGGATTACCCCGAAATCCATCTCAACGTGGACCGGATCCGGGCGGCATATCTCGGCATGACCGAGCAACAGATTCTGGCCGATGTGGTGACGGGACTGAGCTCCAATATCAGCGGCGACCCCGGGTACTGGATCGATCCCAAGACCAACAATGCGTACTTCGTCGTCGCGCAGTATCCGGAACAAAATCTGAAGCGGTTCGAGGATTTCCTGCTGACGCCGCTGATAGGAGGACGAACCACGGAGGTCCCAATCACGTTTGTGGGAGGCGGTGGGCTGGAAGGGTCGACGCTTTCCCTTCAGAACACGCCGTTTTCAGGCATGCGGGCCTTGCCTTCCGGCGGTCATTTCGCGCGGCCGGGCCATCGGGAGCCGGTCTTCTTGAAGGACCTGGTCCAAGTTGAGCGCAGAACCGGTCCGGAGACGATCGACCATTTTAATTTACAACGGGCGATGGATGTGATGTTCGGCGTGGCTGGGAATGACCTTGGGGCGGTTGCCCGTGTGGTCGAAGACAAGCTGGCAGGGTTGACTCTCCCAAAAGATGTGACCGTCGAGCTCAAAGGGGAATTGGGCAGCATGCGGGCCACCATGCAGGGGTTCGCGGTGACCTTGCCGCTCGCCGTCTTGTTGGTGTATCTGGTCATGGTGGGATTGTTCCGATCCTGGCTCAGCCCGTTCATCATCCTGTTCGCCGTGCCGCTGGGCTTCATCGGCGTCGCCTGGATGCTGCGGCTGACGAACACCTCGGTCAATCTGGAATCCCTTATCGGGATGCTGATGATGATCGGGATCGTGGTCTCCAACAGCGTTTTGCTGGTGGAATTCGCCAATCGCATGCTAGGCACGGGCTTGTCGGTGGACGAAGCGGTGGTTGCTGCCGGCCTGGTGCGCATCCGGCCGATCGTCATGACCGCGCTGGCGACCATCCTCGGGCTCACCCCGATGGCGCTGGGTCTGGGCGAGGGGGCCGAGGCCAACATGCCGCTGGCCCGCGCCGTGATCGGCGGGATGCTGGTGTCCAGCTTCATGACCTTGTTGTTTGTTCCTATCCTGTACAGCCTGACGGTCCAGCGGTGGGCCCAGACCGATCACGAGCCGAGCATGCGCCATGCCGAATGACCGTGGCCTTGCGGGAAGGCCTGTGAAGCTACTTATTCTGGGCGGAGGCCTGGCGGCGATGCTGGCCGCGGGCTTATGGTTGATGGAATCTGGCAGTCTGTCTCTCGGTGAGAGGACTCCTCCTGCGCCGGGGGGCCAATCGCCGACGACGAGGGCTCCGGAAGTGAGCCCGGAAGTCCAGGTGGCCAAGCCCGTTCGCCGCGACGTGGCAAGGACTCTTAGCCTTCCCGCCACCGTGTCGCCGTACCATCAGACGACGCTCTATGCCAAGGTGTCCGGTTACCTGAAGTCCATCCATGTCGATAAGGGCGACCGGGTTCGGCAGGGGCAGGTGCTGGCGGTGCTCGACGCCCCGGAGTTGGAAGAGCGTTACCAGCAGGCGCAGTCCGAGTACGCGATTAAAAAGGTCACGTACGATCGCTTGGCGAATGTATGGAAGGAAAACCCCGATGTGATCGCCAAGCAGGACGTGGACGTTGCGGAAGCGGCTTACAACGGGGCCAAACATGCGTTGGAGCAGGTCGCCGCCATGCTGGACTATACGAAGGTGCGGGCGCCGTATGCGGGCGTAGTGACAGCCCGCTTTGTGGATCCCGGCGCGCTCATTCAGGCGGCCACGGCGTCGGCGACCCAGGCGGTTCCCCTGTTCACCATCATGGATACTTCCGTTCTGCGCTTTTACATCAGCGTTCCTCAAGAGGACGCGCCCTTCGTCAAGAAAGGCACTCCTGCCACCATTTCGCTTAAAGACTTCGGGGGCAAGACCATTGACGCCACCGTCACCCGTTCCACGATGGCGCTTGACCCTGGCACGAGAACCATGCTGGTCGAGATCGACGTGCCGAATCCGAACCGTGCCTTGGCCCCTGGAATGTATGCGGAAGTGGTTCTCGCGCTCCGGCGGCACAAGGATGCGTTGGTGGTGCCTCCTGCTGCGTTGGTTTCGGAGAATTCGTCCAGGGCGGTGTTCGTGGTCGAGCAGGGTATTGCTCGAAAGGTCCCCGTCAAGACCGATATTGACGACGGCGTGTGGGTCGAAGTCACCTCGGGCCTCACGGGTGAAGAAGATATCGTCGTCGTCGGCAAAGCCCGCTTGGCTGACGGGATTGCCGTTAAGGCGTCGCCCTACAATCTCCCCGCCGGGAAACCCGGCGTCCAGAAGTACTGAGCCTTGTGAAAGTCCTTCTGGCCGTCGATACGTCGCCGTATGCCGAACAGGCCGCGCACGCTCTCACAAAATGCGTTCCCGGCGTCGAGGTCGAGATCCTGCATGTGTTGGATCTTGAGGCAACCCCGCACCCGCACCTTTCGGCTGCGCTTATCGAGGACTATCATCGGAAGCTTCGCTCGGCGTTGCATGAGGAAGCCAACCGCTTTCTCCCGAGGTTACAGGCTCTTTTAGTTCCGTTCTTCCGGAATGTTTGCGTTTCGGTTCGGGAAGGACGGACGGCCGAATTGATTCTTGATACGGCGACCTCGACCCGGTCCGATCTCATCGTGCTCGGTTCACGTGGGCTGAGCGAAATCCAATCACTCTTGCTGGGAAGCGTCAGCTATCGCGTGGTCCATGAAGCGAAGTGCCCTGTCCTGGTCGTCAAGAATGAATTGCCGACGATCCGGAAGATTCTCCTGGCCGTGGACCGCTCCGAGGGGGCCGAACAAGCCATCCGGTTTTTGGCCGATCAGGCCCTCTATCCTCCGTGTCCGGTTATCGCCTTGACGGTCTGCCCGTTGCCTCCGTTCGCTGATCTGCTCCCGGAGTCGGCACGACAACGCGGACATGCGTCGGCGTTGGAGTACCTGAGAGGAGTAGCGGACCGCTTGTCGGCGCGAGGGTTCGCGGTCGAACCCCAGGTCATGGAAGGCGATCCGGCGGCGGTGATTCTGACTCTTGCGGAGAAAGAGAGAGTAGATTTGATTGTCACCGGAACCAGAGGACTGCATGGATTAAAGCGGCGGTTACTGGGAAGTGTCTCACGGAAAGTCATGATCCATACCACGAAGTCCGTGTTGATCGTCCATGGCGATTCTGGCCATGTCGCCGGCGCGTGATGTTTGTAACGACAGAGGTGCTGAAAGGAGAAACTCGATATGCGGCAAAGACTGATCGGAGTCTTAAGCGTAGCCGTCTTGACGGTCCTCGTGGAGACAGCGGGCGGACAGCCGCCGGCACCGAAGGAATCGCCGCCGGCTCTGACCCTCCAGGAGGCGATTCAGACGGCGCTGCGGATCCATCCGGCGTTGCAGTCGGCCGAGTTCGCGGTTCAGGGAGCTGAGGCGCGGTTTAACCAAGCCAAGGCGCCGTACTATCCTCAGGTCGGAGGGGCGGCGATTCAGACGAACGGGGCCCTCCGCTCCAATGCTTTCCTGCGCCCGTCCGGGGCGTTGATTTCGCCGAATCAGAGCGACATGACCGTGGGCGTGGCGGCGAGCCAGACGGTGTATGACTTCGGCCAGACCGAATCCAGGGTCGATGCACAGCGGTCCGATAAGACCCGAATTGAAAAGGACGCCATGACGCGCCGGGCAGAGATAGTGTTGGGCGTGGAGCGCGCATACTTCACGGTGCTGAAACGAAAGCGCCTGGTCGAGATCGCCGAGCAGACCGTTAGGGAGCGCGATGTGCTTAAACGGCAAGTTGAGACTTTATATCGTAACCAGTTGAAATCAAAGCTCGACCTTGGATTGGTTCAGGTCCAGTTATCCGATGCGGAGTTTCTTGTGATCCGCGCCAGAAATGACCTGACGGCGGCGTTCGCTGATCTGAGTAACGCGATGGGGATAGAGGGGCCTGCGGCCTATTCATTGGAAGAGCTGCCAATCACGATGGAGCCTCCCCGCACGCTTGAAAACCTGGTGGGAGAGGCAATAGACCGGCGGCCCGAACTGTTGGCGCTCAAAGAGCGGATACGGACTGCCGACCACCGCATCAAGGCCGCCGGCAATCTGAACTTTCCCACGCTGCAAGTGGTCGGGAGCGCGGGAGACACGGAGCACATTTCCGACCGTCCGCGTCTTCAGGAAGGAGGCTGGTGGGGAGTGGGTGGAGTTGTCTCGGTTCCGATCTTCACGGGTTTTCTAATCCAGAACCAGGTGGCCGAAGCTACCGCCCAGCAGCGGGAAGCCCAGGCCGTCTATCAGACCGCCGCGCAGAACGTCCAGTTGCAGGTCAAGGACAGCTATCTGGACCTGGTGACCCTGATTCCTCAAGTCAAGGTGGCTCAGGAGCAGGTCTCCGTCGCCCGCGAGGCCCTTTCCCTTGCAAGCCAACGCTACAAGCTGGGCTTGAGTTCGATCGTGGAGGTGACGCAGAGCGAGGTGGCGGTGACCGCGGCCGAGACCCGATTGGCCGAGACCCAGTACGATGCCAAGATCGCCGAAGCCCGCCTGCGCTTCGCGGTGGGCGGCATCTGACCAGGAGAGAAGAGAATCCTCGTAAAATCCAGGAGATGGCGGCGTTGATTTATCCTGGTAAAACCGCTATGCTCACGGTGTCTATAAACGGCTAGCCTCAACCCCCCATTCTGGAGCTGTTTGTGTTCAATCTCTTCCCCCGCGAGCCCGCCTTCTTCGAGATGTTCAACGAGGCGGCCCAGAACATGGCCCTGGGCAGCCGCCGTTTGAAAGAAATGATGGAGTCGTATACGGAGGTCGACAAGAAGGCCCGCGAGATCAAGCGGATCGAGTCGGCCGGGGACGCCATCACCCACACGATCATCCGAAAGCTGAACCAGACCTTTATCACGCAGATCGATCGCGAGGACATCTACGGCCTGGCCAGCGCCATCGACGACGTGCTGGACTGTGTGGAGGCGGTGACCGACCGGCTAGCCATCTACAAAATCGAGAAACCGACGCATGAAGCCATCCAGTTAGCCGGCATCATTTACGAGTCTTCCGAGGAACTCTGTCAGGGCATCGCCCAATTGGGCAAGGTGACCGACCTGAACGCGTGCTTCGTCACGGTGAACAGCCTGGAGAACGACGCCGACCGCATCACCCGGGACGCCATCGCCCGCTTGTTCGAGAGCGAGAAGGACCCGATGGTCGTCATCAAGTGGAAAGAGATCTATGAGAGCCTGGAGGAGGGCACCGATCGGTGTGAGGATGTCGCCAACATCCTTGAGCGCATTCTCCTGAAACATGTCTGACGTCTTGGGCCTGTGTATCGCTATCCTGCCTGCGTTGCGATAGGCTTCCCGACTGACCATGCTTGATCCCACCGTCCTGCTCATCCTCGTAGTGGTGCTTGCCCTGGCTTTCGATTTTTCGAACGGCTGGCACGACAGCGCCAACGCCATCGCCACCGTCGTTTCCACACACGTGTTGAGCCCGGGACACGCCGTCCTCATGGCCGCCGTCCTCAACATCGCCGGCGCCTTCATGTCCACCGCCGTGGCCAAGATGATCGGGGGGGGGATCGTCGAGGCCTCGTTGATCCAGCAGACCACGGTGATCGCCGCGCTCGCCGGCGCGATCGTCTGGAACCTCTTCACGCTGATCCTGGGGCTGCCCACCAGCTCCTCTCATGCCTTGATCGGCGGGATCATCGGCGGCGCGCTGGCCCAGAGCGGGATGTCGGCGGTGAAGCTGTCGGGACTCCAAAAAGTATTGGAGGCGATGCTGTTCTCGCCGCTCGTGGGGTTCGTCGTGGGCTATCTGATTATTCTGGCCACGTATTGGGTGGTGTTCAGGGTTCCGCGTGGGGCGGCCAATCGGGCGTTTCGGCGACTGCAATTGGTCTCCTCGGGCCTGATGGCGTTCAGCCACGGGGCGAACGACGCGCAAAAGGCGATGGGGATCATCACGCTGGCGCTCGTGTCGGCTGGATCCCTTAACAGCGTGGAAGTCCCCACATGGGTGATTTTGTCTTGCGCGGTGGCGATGGGACTCGGGACGGCGGCGGGCGGCTGGCGCATCGTCCGGACGTTGGGGATGCGGATCATGAAGATGGAGCCCGTGCACGGCTTCGCCGCCGAGACCAGCGCGGCGCTGATCCTGCTCGGGACGGCGCACTTCGGCATGCCCGTCAGCACGACGCATACCATCACGTCCTCCATCATGGGCGTGGGAGCTGTCAAACGGCTGTCAGCGGTGCGGTGGGGCGTGACGATGCGGATCGTCTATGCCTGGCTGTTCACCCTGCCCGGCGCGGGATTGGTCGCGTACGGCGCGACGCTGGCCCTCCAGGCTCTCCGCTGACGGGGATCAAACCGGACGCCGTGGAGGCGATCGAGAAACGCGCCGCGCTCTATTATGACCGGGCGGTGACCTATGCCCGCGCCCTCAAAAATCCGCCCTTTCATCCTGAAACCGTGCATCGGCTGCGCACACACTTGCGGCGCCTGCAGGCGTACGCGGAATTCATGCAGCGCCCGAAAGCCGCGTCCTCCCTCGCGAAGTGCGTCACATGGCTGAGCCGGTTGCGGACGCTGGATGTCTTCCTCCGTTTTCTCCGCCGCCGCAGGGATAATGCCGATGACCGGCGCCGCGTCGCATGGGTGTTGAAGGAGGAAGGGGTGAGGGTCGCCCACGCCGGCTGCCTGGACGCGATTCGGGCGATGCTGGCCAAGACGACGGTCGCCCGGTTGAGCCGGCCCGATGTCTTTCTGGCGATGCGACTCGAGTCGCTCAGCCGGGAGCATGCCGATCGTCTGAATATCGCGTTGAGAGGCTTATCCCGCAAGGCCAAGCGCAAGGAGCTCCATCGCCTGCGCTTGCTGGTCAAGTCGCTGCGCTACCAGGAAGAAATCGCGCTGGACACGCCCTGGGGAAATCCCCGGTCGATGGCCGCGCTCAAACGGCTTCAGCGGACGTTGGGAGACTTCTGCGACCGCGACCAGTTCCGCCGCCTCGCCAAGAAGATGAAACTGGCCTGTGGGGGCGAGATGAACATGGAGTATCGCCTCCACCGCAAGCGTGCGCGGACCGCCGTCCGGAGGCTAGTGCCGCCGGAACCCTCCGCTAAGCTCCGGCGATGACGCGCAGGAACTTGGGGGGGAGATGCCACAATAAGGTGCCGGCGCCGGCTTTCGGGATGCCCGTGAACCGGATGCAGCAGGCGCCGGCCTTTTTCATTTCGAAGGAGGCGGCTGTCTTGCCCGAAACCATCGTGGAAATGGTCGTGCTGATGTGAGGTTCGTGGCCGACGCAGAGGATGACCGGCTTGTCGGCCAGATCGGCGAGCTTGGCGATCAGCCTGTCCGGTGAGGCGTCGGGGACCAGTTCATCCGCAGGCACGACCTTCGCGTCGGTAATCAACCCTTTCTTGGCGATCTCGGCCGTCTCACGGGCTCTCAGCAGGGGGCTGGAGAGAATGACGTCCGGCTTGACCTTGAGCGCCTTGAGGCCGCGCACCACCTCCTTGGTGCGGTCGGCGCCGTTCGCCGTCAGCGGGCGGTCCGCATCGTCGCCCTTCCAGTCTTCCCGGTCTGCCGCTGTCCCGTGCCTGAGAAATACCAGTTCCATGCCTGCTCCGTCCAAGGGGAACGCATTATAGCGAAGCACGGGGATGATGTCACGTGTCCCTTCTTGCAAGAGAATTTTCTTGACCTTCGCATCTCTGATGTGTACTATGTCGACATAGTTGATAAACATTAGAATAGGCGGCGCGTGAAATTCTCTAAGAAAAGCGAATACGGGCTGCGGGCCTTGATCGAGCTGACGGCGGCTTACGGCAAGGATCCCCTCCGGCGGCATCAGATCGCCGAACGGCAAAAAATCCCGATCGTGTTCCTGGAGCACATTCTGCTGGCCTTGAAGCATGCCGGTCTTCTGGCCAGCACCCGAGGCGCCTCCGGCGGCTATGCCTTGATCAAACCGCCCTCCAAGGTCACGCTGGGGCAGGTCATCCGTATCCTGGACGGTCCGCTGGCGCCGATCGGCTGCGTCAGCAAGACGGCCTACCGGAAGTGCGGCGACTGCCCCTATGCAAAGAAGGCCTACTGCCCGCTGCAGGATGTGATGGGCGGGGTGCGGAACGCGCTTGCCGATATCCTGGACAACCACAGCCTGGCGGATTTCATTGCAGGCGCCCGCAGCTCTCGCAAACGTTCTAGGAGATAGACCATGTCCGAACTCGACATCAGCGTGATCGTACTGGTGGGAATCACGCTCTTTGCCGCCTTCGTGAACGGAGCCCTGGGGTATGGGTTCTCATCGCTCACTGTGCCGGTTGCCCTGCTGTTCTATACCAATCGTATTCTGAATCCTGCGTTGGTCCTGATCGAAGTCCTCATCAACCTGTATGTGCTGTTCATCAACAGGGCCAGCGTTTCGGCGGTCTGGAAACGCGTCTATCCAATTCTCATCGGCCTGCTGCCCGGTATTGCGCTGGGCAGTTACCTGCTCGCCTCGCTCCATCCAGGCTGGATCAAGTTTGTCACCTATTCTGTTCTGCTTCCTCTCATTCTTGTCCAGGCAGCCGGCATTCGGCGGCCGATTCAATCGGAAAGGGTCATCGGTCTCCCTTTCGGAGCAGGGCTCGGCTTTTTGTATTCCGTCACGACCGTATCCGGCCCGCCGCTGGCGATTTTATTCAACAATCAAGGCCTGGTTAAACGGGAGTTCCGAGCCGGTCTTGGATTGGTTCGCGTGGCTGAGTCGACCTTGACGGCCGCGGTGTATTACCACCTCGGCCTGTTTTCAGCGGAAAGTCAGGACATCTTCCTGACGATTATTCCGGGCGTTCTCGTGGGGATCCCGCTCGGGGCCTATCTCATTCGAAGACTCGACGCCGAGACGTTTCGTCGTGTGTGCATGAGCTTTGATGCCTGGGTCGTCGGTTTCGGTCTCTCCCGGGTGCTGATCGATTTGAAGTTGATGGGAAGCCCTATGGCGTACAGTGTCATGGTGGTGGCGATTCTGTTGGACACATATCTGCTGTATGTCTTTTTTAAGATGAGGAAACAGGGCGCCATGCAGGTGGGAACCCTGCCGGTGAGTCCGCCGTCCATAGGGCGGGTACGGGAGGTTCCTCCTGGAGATGGCTGATAGCGCCTCGCCCCTACATTAGGCAGTGTTTTTATTTGCAATCACCCACAAGATATGGTATTTCTCCTGCATAGGGTAACGCCTCTCCGGTGCTTACCTCAATAAGAAGGGGGCACATGTACTTGAAGCATCTCGAATTGCGGGGGTTTAAGTCGTTTGTCGACGCGCGGTTGACCTTTCAGCCTGGTATCACGGCAGTGGTCGGACCGAACGGCGTCGGCAAAAGCAATATTCTTGATGCGGTCCTCTGGGTGCTGGGGGAGCAGAGCACCAAGACCTTGCGCAGCGAGCGAATGGAAGACGTCATTTTCAACGGCACCGAGTCCCGCCAGCCGTTAGGCATGGTCGAAGTCTCACTGATTCTGGGCGACGTCGACGGCAAGCCGGCGAACGGCAATGGAAATGGCAATGGAAACGGGAATGGTGACGGTGAGACCGCCGCGCTCCCGCATGCGCTCTCGGAATGTCAGGAGGTGATGGTCACCCGACGGTTGTTCCGCGACGGGGTGAGCGAGTATTTCATCAACAAAACGCCGTGCCGGTTGAAGGACATCCGCGGGCTCCTGCTGGACACCCGCGCCGGCAGCAAGGGCCATACGGTCATCGAGCAGGGGCGGATCGATCGCGTGCTGAAGGCCACGCCCATCGAGCGGCGCGAGCTCATTGAAGAGACGGCCGGCATCGTTCGGTACAAAAAGCAAAAGGCCGAGGCCCTGCGGAAGCTGGAGGCCACCAACCAGAACCTATTGCGTGTCCGCGATGTCGTCAATGAAGTCAAACGCCAACTGGGAAGTCTGGAGCGTCAGGCGCGCGCCGCCGAGCAGTATCAGAAGCTGCGTCAGGAGGTCCGCCGGTTGGAGCTGACCGTCCTGGTCCATGACTACGATGAACTGCTCCGCGAGCGCGATGAGTCCGACCGGGCGCTGGGCGACTTGGCGCTTCGTGAAAGCGCCGCGGTTGCCGCTGCCGCCCGTCTTGCCACGGAAGTCGAAACGCTCCATCTCGGCGTGACGGAGGGCGAGGCCGCGCTCGCCGGGCTGCGCGATCACGCGGCCCAGGCGGAGGCTCGGCTGGCGCAAGCCGGCGCCGCCATCGAGTTGCTGGCTCAGCGGGCGGCCCTCCTCGAAGAGCAGCGGGTCCGTGTGCAGGCCGACGTCGGACATGTTCGCGGAGAGCAGCAGGAGGCGGGAGCACTGCTCGCGGGACTGCGGGGCCGGGCCGCCTCGGAGCAGGAATCCGCCAAGGCCCGGCTGACCGCCTGCAGCGAGCGTCGCCGACAGACCGAGGTGCGACTAGCCACCACCAAGGGCGCGCGCGCCGATCTCGCTGACGCCATCGCCTGTCTCAAGAGCCAGCTTGCGGAGGCCGAGCAGCGGCTCGCTCGCGTGCAGGAAGAGAAGGCCGTGTCGGCCGCCCGGCAGAAAGTCCTTCAATCTGTGAGTTGCGATGCGATCGAGGACGACGTCGCGTCGCTTCTCAAGGATACCGTCGCGCAGGTGCTCGCCGTTCCGGCTGAGTACGAGCGCGCCATCGAAGCGGTCTTGGGCCACAGGCTGATGGGACGACTCGTCGAAGGGCCGGCGGAAGCCGTCCGTGTGCTGCGCGCGCTCGCGGGGAAGGGCGCGGCGGGCGGGACCTTCATCCCGAAGCACCCGCGGGTGTTCGGCGCGCGCGCGACCGCGAAGCTGGACGGAGCCGGCGTGGTCGGCCCGGCGCGGGATGTGGTGACTCCGCGTAAGGGCTATGACGAACTGGTGAGCCATCTCCTGGCCGGTGTGGTCATTGTGGAGACACTGGACCAATCCGTTGCTCTCTGGAAAGACATGACGGAGTCCAAGCAGGCGCTCTTGGTCACGCTGGCCGGCGAGGTGGTCGCGCCGGACGGGATGGTCAGCGCGGGCCCGGCTGGGACCGCCGCTGGGGCCATGGGCCGCGAGCGCGAGATCAAGGCACTCATCGTGCGGATGAAGGAGCTTGAGAAGGAACTCCCGGCCGCGCAGTTGAACAAGGAGAAACTCGGCGCCACGTTGACTGCGGAAACGGCTCGCTTGGAAGCCCTGGAAACGGAAATCCGCTCGCTGGAGATGGCGCTGGTCGGCGAGCGCAAGGACGAGCAAAGCGGCGAGCTGGAACTGGCGCGGTGGTCGGAGCAGGCGGAGTCGGAGCTGGCCAGGGTGGAAGCCGCATCCGCTCTGCGTGAGGTCCGCCTCGGCGAACTCGGGGCGGAAGCCTTGAGGCTGAAGGCTGCCGGAGCCGCCGCCGTGGCCGAGCGTAAGCAGACAGAAGAAGGCGTGCCGGCCATGGAAGCGGCCATCCAGGACGCGCGGCAGCGCTTGGTGAAAGCGCAGGAGGGGCAGACCGGCCGGGTTGCGAAGGTCCGCGCGCTGGAAACGGAATGGAATCGGGCGAGGCATGCGCTCGATGAGTTGCACAAGCAGCAGGAGGCGATTCGCCTGCGGCGCGTGGAAGCGCAGACCCGCCTGGAAGGATTCGACGCGCTCCTGACCGGAACCTATACCGTCAATTTCGCGCAGGCCGTTGTGGAGGCCGGGGAGTCTGCCGATGAGAATCTGGAAACAATTAAGGACACCCTTGCGCAGAAGCGTCGGCGCTTGCAGGAGCTGGGCCCGGTCAATGTGATGGCCATCGACGAGCACCGGGAACTGGAGGAGCGGCTGCGGTTCCTAACCACGCAAGAGGAGGACCTCACGCAGTCCATCGCTTCGCTCAAGGCCATCATCACCCGCATCAACCGGACCACCAAGCAACTGTTCCTGGAGACCTTCGAGAACTTGCAGGGCAAGTTCAACGAGACGTTCCAGACGTTCTTCGAAGGCGGCCGGGCCGAGCTGATCCTGGTGGAAGACGAGGAATCCACCGAGCCGGGAGTGGACATCGTGGCCCAGCCTCCCGGGAAGCGGCTCAAGAACATTTCGATGTTATCGGGCGGGGAACGCGCGCTGACGGCGATGGCGCTCATCTTCGCCAGCTTTCTGATCCGGCCGACGCCGTTCTGTGTCCTGGACGAGATCGATGCGCCGCTGGATGAGGAAAATACCCTGCGGTTCACCAGGGTCCTCCGGGAGCTGGCCGCCCGGACGCAGTTCATCGTCATCACGCACAGCAAGCAGACGATGGAAATGACCGACGCCCTGTACGGGGTCACCATGGAAGAAGCCGGCGTCTCCTCCCTGGTCTCCGTCCGCCTGAACAAGCTCCTGGCGCCGGCCTGACGGTTTCCTGCCAGGCGTAAAACCCCATGAAAATCCAGCTTATTGGAGGGGTTTGATTATTGACACCCAGTGACCTGTTTGCTATATACTTGCCTGTTAATGCGCCCGCAATGGTCCTCCCCATATGCCATTAGGCGGACGAACCATCAGCGTCTAGCCCAAAGGACATCATGAAGCGGTGGCTCGGTCTTCTGACCAATTGGTCTGAGAGGATTTTGTCGGCGGCGCCCGAGCGGATGCAGCAGCAGGCCCGCCAGAAAGCCGGCCGGTTCCTGCGCCTTGTGGGCGGCAATCCCGTCGGCACCCTCTCGACCTCCGAGCCCCCGCGCCGTCAAGAGCAGGGTCAGGTTTCCGGTCAAGGGGTGGGCCAGAAAGGCCCATCCATCGAAGAAGCCGTCAAGTGGGGCCGGCAGTGGCTGCTCTCGCGCCAGGCGGAGTCCGGGTACTGGGTTCACGAGCTGGAAGCCGATACGACGCTCACGTCCGAATACCTCATGCTCCGCCGCTTCCTGGGTCTTGTGGACAAGGAGAAAGAACGGAAGGCCGTCCGATATTTGATCGACGCGCAATTGCCTGAGGGCGGGTGGCCGATCTATTACGGCGGTCCGCCTGAGATCAGCGCGTCGGTGAAGGCCTACTTCGCCCTCAAGCTGTCCGGCATCTCCGCGGAGGAACCCTTCATGCAGAAGGCCCGCGCGGTGATTCTGCGCAAAGGCGGGGCCGTCGGGGCGAACGTCTTCACCAAGATCGCGCTGGCGCTCTTCGACCAGTACGACTGGCGCGGGATTCCCTCGATGCCGGCGGAACTGGCCCTTGTGCGGCCGAACGGTGTCTTCAGCCTCTATGACCTATCGTACTGGTCGCGGGCCGTGTTGACCCCGTTGCTGATCATCTTCAATGTCAAGCCGGTCTGCCGGATTCCGAAAGAGCAGGGCATCGGCGAGCTCTACTGCACGGCCCGCGAGCAGGTGGATTTCCGGCGCGAGCCGCCGTTCCGCAAGGACCGCCGGTGGTTCACCTGGCGGAACTTCTTCATTACACTCGATCGAGCTCTGCGGGTCTATGAGCGGATCGTCCCCGTGGGCCTTCGGAAGAAGGCCGTCGCCTCCGCCGCCAAGTGGATGACCGACCGGATGGCGGGAGAGGGCGGGCTCGGCGCCATCTATCCGGCGATGGCCAACTCGATCGTGGCGCTGCGGTGCCTCGGCTACGACGTGGAGCATCCCCTTGTGCGCAAAGCCCTGGGCGAGATCGAGGCGTTGGAAGTGCACGACGGCGACTCGCTGCACCTGCAGCCGTGCTTCTCGCCGGTCTGGGACACCCCTCTGACGATGAATGCGCTGATCGAGAGCGGTCTGCCGCCCGATCATCCCGCCCTGCTCCGCGCCGCGCGCTGGGTCTTCACGCGCCAGTGCCGGAAGGTCGGCGATTGGATCGTCTCGTCTCCCAAGGCCGAGCCGGGCGGCTGGTATTTCCAGTTTGAGAATGAATGCTACCCGGACAATGATGACACGGCGGTGGTCGTCATCGCGCTCTCCAAGCTCGTCATGCCGGAACCCGACGCCCAGCGCGACGCCATGCGGCGCGGAATACGGTGGACGCTGGCCATGCAGGGGAGCGACGGCGGGTGGGGCGCGTACGACAGGGACAACAACAAGATGTTCCTGAACCAGATCCCGTTCGCCGACCATCGGGCCCTGCTCGATCCCAGCACCGCCGATCTCACGGGCCGCGAGTTGGAGATGCTGGGGGCGCTGGGCTATGACCTGAGCCATCCGGCGGCGGTGCGCGCGATCCGGTTCCTCCGGAAGAACCAGGAGGCCGACGGGTCGTGGTACGGCCGATGGGGCGTCAATTACGTCTACGGGACCTGGTCCGTGCTCGCCGGATTGAAGGCGATCGGCGAGGATATGCAGGCCGAGTACGTCCGCCGGGCGGTGGCGTGGCTTGTCTCGAAGCAGAACCCGGACGGCGGGTGGGGCGAGTCCTGCCTCTCGTATGCGGAGGCCGATGCGCACGGCGTGGGGGCGAGCATGCCCTCGCAGACCGCCTGGGCGCTCCTCGGGCTGCTCTGCGCCGGCGAGGTGGAGACGATCAGCGTAGTGCGCGGCGTCAACTATCTCATCCGGCATCAGGACCCACAGGGCTTCTGGCCCGAACGCATGCACACCGGCACGGGCTTCCCGCGCGTGTTTTACCTCCGCTATCACGGCTACAGCCACTTCTTTTCCCTGTGGGCGGTGTCCATGTACCGGTCGCTGAAGGCGGGGGGGCGGACGCGCGCGGACGAGATCCGCGAGCAAAACCGGCGATCTGGACAGTTCCGTCTCGCGTAATGAGAGATGCGACGCGTCGCCATCTTGGCCGCTTCCGGACGTGAGTTGGCGCCGGCTCGCGAGGCGCTGGGAGCGGTTCAATGCGGCCGACTGGGCGTCTTCGAGCGCAAGGTGGGGCGAGTCGGCGACATTGAAGTGCACCTGGTCAATTCCGGCATGGGCGCCGTTTCGGCCTTTGCAGCCGCGGAAGCTGTCCTGGCGGATGCGGCCGTGGATGCCATCGTGTCGACCGGCTATGCCGGAGCACTGGGCGTTGCGGGGATCGGCGAAGTGATCGTGGGCTCAGAGGTGTGTGATTGGACGAATGAGCTGCCCCGGACGGTGTACCGGAGTGACGCGGGCTTGCTTGCAACGGCCCGTGAAGCCCTGGGTCCTGCGAGGACAGCATGGTCGCAGGGAGCCGTGGTGACGGTAGACAATGTCGTGTGGCGGGCGGCGGAGAAACAGGCGCTCGGCAAGGTCAGCGGTGCGATCGCCGTGGACATGGAGAGCGCCGCGATCGCCCGGGCGGCCGCGTCCCGGAACGTGCCGTTCCTGCTGGTCCGCGCCGTGTCCGATCGCGCCGGCGATGATCTCCCGATGGATTTCAACCTCTGGCTGACTCCCGGCGGGCGCGTGCGTGCACTCGCCCAGTTGGTGAGGCGTCCGGCCATCCTCTGGTCCCTCTTCCGGATGAAGCGTCAGATTGAGCAGGGGTCGCAGAACATGGGCCGTTTCTTCCAGGCATGGTGGCGCGTGCTGGGCCGGGAGCACACGTCCGCTCGGATGAATGTTCCGGCCGCGATGGGAGTCCGCTGATGGTGACGACCGCCGTGGCCGGGGTGGGCCGGAACTCGCTGTGGCTCGTCGGCGAGATGGGCCGCATGATGGTCTTTCTCATCAGCACGGTGGCCTGGATGGTGCGCCCGCCCTTTCGTTTCATGCAGCTCCTGAAGCAGATCCATTTCATCGGAGTGAAGTCCCTCTTCGTGATCGTGCTGACGGGCGCCTTCACCGGCATGGTGCTGGGACTGCAGGGGTATTACTCGTTGCGCAAGTTCGGGGCGGAAGGGTTGCTGGGTTCGGCGGTGGCGCTGAGCATCATCCGGGAACTGGGGCCGGTGCTATCGGCCCTGATGGTTACGGGACGGGCGGGCTCCGCCATGACGGCCGAGATCGGCATCATGCGCATCACCGAGCAGATCGACGCCCTGGACACGATGGCGGTCAGCCCTATGCAGTACCTGATCGCGCCCAAAGTGCTGGCCAGTATCATTGTCATGCCCCTGCTTTGCTCGATCTTCGACCTCATCGGCATTTACGGCGGCTACCTGGTCGGCGTCGAGCTGCTGGGCGTGAGCTCGGGCGGCTACACCAGCTCCATGGAATCCAGCGTGGAGTGGAAGGACGTGTACGGCGGGTTTCTCAAGGCCATCAGCTTCGGCGTGATCATATCCTGGGTCTGCACGTATAAGGGGTACCACACCACGATGAGCGCCGAGGGATTGGGAACCGCCACCACCGAGGCGGTGGTGCTGTCCTCGGTGCTGATCCTTATCTGGGATTATTTTCTGACTTCCGTTTTGATGTGATGAAGGACGGGGAAGCATTGACGCCGGTGATTCGTCTCGTAGGGATAGAGAAAAGGCTCGGCGGACAGCCGGTCCTGCAAGGGGTGAACCTTGAGATTCCCCGTGGGAAGGTGACGACGGTGATCGGCAAGAGCGGCGGCGGGAAGAGTGTGCTGCTCAAGCACATGATCGGGCTCCTCCGGCCGGATCGCGGGCAGGTGTTGGTGGACGAGACCGATATCACCCGGCTCAGCGCGCGCGATCTGAACGAGGTCCGCAAGAAGTTCGCCATGCTGTTTCAGGGCGCGGCGCTGTTCGACTCGCTCACCGTCTTTGAGAACGTCGCCTTTCCCCTGCGCGAGAAGACCAAGCTCAAGGCGGTGGAGATCGAACGCAAGGTCCTCGAGATGCTGGAAGCCGTCGGGCTCACGGGCATGGGGCATAAGTTTCCCGCGGAACTCAGCGGGGGTATGCGCAAGCGCGCGGGGCTGGCGCGCGCGCTCGTGATGGGGCCGGAGATCATCCTCTTTGACGAGCCGACCACGGGGTTGGATCCGCTTCTCGCCCGGACGATCCACGACCTGATCATCGAGACCCAGCGGCGGTTCGGGTTTACGGCCGTCATGGTGAGCCACGAAATCCCCGAAATCTTCGGGATCTCGGATTACGTGGCGATGTTGCTGGATGGGGTGATCGCCGAGATGGCGCCATCGGACGAGTTTCAACGCACGCGCCATCCCGGCGTACGAGAATTCATCAGCGTCGGCCCGAGGCCCGAAGTCGTCTCCTCCGGCGCCGGCAGAGAGACGCGGAGACTATGAAAGACGCCAAGCTTGAACTCATCGTCGGGGTCTTTGTGCTGGTCGGGATCGCCGCATTGACCTACCTTGCGGTCAAGCTGGGGAAACTGGAAGTCATCGGCGGGAACCAGTACGAGATCCAGGCGGAGTTTGATTCGGTCGCCGGACTCAAGACCGGCGCGACGGTGGAGATCGCCGGGGTGCAGGTGGGCCAGGTGAAGAAAATCAGTTTGAACGGGGATCGCGCGGTGGTGTCGTTTGCGTTGACGCCGGGCGTGAAGCTCTACGGCGACGCGATCGCGTCGGTCAAGACCCGCGGCCTGATCGGCGACAAGTACGTGTCGCTCTCGCCGGGAGGGTCGCAAAAAGAATTGTCGCCGGGCGCGAAGATCCGTGATACCGAATCCGGGGTCGATCTTGAATCATTGCTCAGTGAGTTCATTCATGGCAACGTGAAATGAGCCTGCCGGTGGTCTTGCGGGGCGGCTGATTATTTATAAGGAGGTCATAGGAATGCGCGAAGGGGGTGGGGTGATTGTCTTGGCGTGCGCGCTGCTGGCCGGTGAGGCGTTCGGCGCGGCGGCGCCGGTGTGGGCGGGGCCGCCCACCGAAGCCGTCCGAAAGACCATCGATGAGGTCATCGGCATCCTGGATGATCCGGCGTGGAAGAAATCGGGGAAGAAGGAGGAGCGCCGCAAGCTGCTCGAGCAGATCATCAGCCGGCGCTTCAACTATCCTGAGATGGCGAAGCGGACGCTGGGACTGGAGTGGGGCAAGCGGACGTCTGAAGAGCAGAAGGAATTCTCGGCCAATTTTCAGACGTTGCTGACGAATACGTACATCGGACGGATCGAGGCGTACTCAGGCGAAAAGGTGCAATACCTCAAGGAATTGAATGACGGCGAGTTCGCGGAAGTCTATACGCACGTCGACACCGGGAAGAGCGTGATCGATATCAGCTACCGGCTGCAGAAAAATTCGGAGGACTGGAGCGTCTACGACGTGGTGGTGGAGGGCACCAGCTTGGTCCAGAACTACCGCGAGCAATTCAAAAGAATCATGCGCAAGGAGTCGTTTACGGCTCTGTCCAAGCAGCTTCGTGAGAAGTCGGCAAACATCAGAGCTCCTGTCCCGGACGGCAGCGAGACAGCCAAGGGCCGCTGAGTTCAGGTGGAACTCCTTCTGCGCTCGATCCGTCTTGCCCTCGCGTGCGTGGTGGGATCGCTCCTGCTTCTCTGGGCGGAGGCGTATGCACAGGAGCAGTCCTATTTCGTGATCCCGGCCGTGGCTACGGCGAAAAACGACGGCGTGGACATCGGGGTAATCGTCCCGTACATCTTTGCGGACGACGAGGGCCGCGTGACCAAGATCATCGCCCCGATGTACATTCACAACGAGTTCGTGGGCTCGCGTGCCACGCTCAACCTGTTTCGCTATCCGGCGAGGGGAGAGCAAATCAAGCTGATTGCGTCCTTCACGGAAAAGACCGAGCGCAAGTTCCTGCTCGACTACCAGACGCTGTTCCTGAACGGCGGTCAGTACAGCCTGGAAGGGAATGTCGGGTTCTTTAAAAACGGCACGGCCCGGTTTTTCGGCTTGGGCAACCAGACCAGGGAGAATCAGGAGACCAACTATACCGACCGGGAACTCCTCGGGTTCATTACGGGAGGGCTCTATGTCGGACCGGGGAGGCGGCTGACGTGGACCGAACGCCTACGCAACGTCGAGGTCCGGGTCGGGGCGGTGCCCAATATCCCGTACACGCAATCGGTGTTTCCCGAGATCAAAGGGACGGGCGGGGCGACGGTGTGGGGCCACAAGCTGGCCTTTCTCGACGATACGCGCGATGATACGCTCACCCCGACGGTCGGGAGCTATTTGGCGCTGTTCCTGGAATTGGCGCAGTCCCTAACGGCCGATACCAATACCGTGTTCAGCCGCTACGGGTTCGATTACCGCATCCTGCTGCCGAACCAGACCAAGCAATACACCTTCGTGTTCCGGGCGAAATTGGAGGCGACGGTCGGCGGCGCCGAGATTCCCTTCTTCGAACGGAGCAGCTTGGGGGGGCAAACTTCATTGCGGGGCTTCGGCGTGGGCCGGTTCGTTGACAACCATTCCCTTGTGTTCAATTTCGAGGAGCGGATCCAGTTGTTTCACTTGAAGGTGTTCGGGACCGTCGCCGAGGTCGAGACGGCGCCGTTTCTCGATGTCGGAAAGGTGACCGATACGTTCCGCTACCGGGCCTTTTCCCAGTATGAAGCCAACCCCGGGATCGGATTCCGGGCGATCGCGCGTCCCAACGTCGTGGGGCGGGTGGATTTTGCGACGGGCAACGAAGGACAAACCGTCTTCGCGGGGCTGGATTTCCCGTTCTAGCTCTTCAGGAGGTTTGGGCGAATGAGCGGTCGGCGGACACACGGCAGGGAACAGCGCCCAGGATGGCTGGCGCGGAGCGTGCTGCTGGCCATACTGCTGGGGCCGTCGATCGGTGCGGAAGCGGCTGAGCTCTATGTCGGGCAAGGCCTGGTGCCGGTCCGGAACTTCCAGCCCTTGCAGGGGCTGTCGCTGCAGATGCCGGTGGACGGCGCGATGCCGCTCAAGAGCGGCGAGGTCAGTCTTCGCGCCAATTTCGCGGAGACCAGTACCATCCTGCGTGAAACCACCGCAACCGGGACGGCGCTCCTGAAATTCGGGCAGTTGCGCTCGGCGGTCGACATCCGGTATGGAACGGCGATGGAGGATATCGAGATCGGCCTTGAATTCGCGTCGCTGTACCGCCACTCATCCGGACTCGACGGGATGATCACGGCGGTGGAGGCCCTCGTCGGGAGGCCCGCTCCCATCCGCCAACAGCTGAAAAATCAAGGGTACGCGTTCTCTCTGGGGAGAGGCCCTGCCCTCTTGAATCCGCCGAACGATGCCTTCGGGCTGACCGATATCGTGCTGCATGTCAAGGCCCTCCTGGTCGCCGAAGGGAGATATAAGCCGGCGACGTCGTTGCGGGTGGCTCTGAAAGTGCCGGTGGGCGACCGGACCCGGGCGTTCGGAACGGGTGTTGCGGACCTGGGCGTGGGCCTGTCGCTCCAGAAGACCGTCTGGAACCGGGTCGGTCTGTACCTTAACCTGAACGAAGCGCTGCCAACCGGGCATTACAGCGGCTTGGCGCTCAGAGGATATTTCACCATGGTCACGGGGGTGGAATTCATGGCCACGCCGAAGTTCTCGGTCACGGGCCAGTTCGACTATTACCAGTCGCCGTTCGGCAACACCGGCCTCAAGCTGTTGGATAACGGCGTCACCGAAGCGGTCCTGGCCTTCGGGTACCGCTTCACCCCGAGTCTCCTGTGGCAGATTTACGGAGTGGAGAACCTGGATTTCACCAGAGACTCAGCCGCCGATTTGACCATCGGGACCGCACTGACCTATCGGATTCCCCGGAAGTAGGGGAGTGCGGCTGTGAGCGGCTTGGAGCGAGGCCGCCGTTCTTGACTGCCCGTCTGTGCTATGTGACAATGCCTGAATTTTACAGCGCAACTGTGAGGTCGAAACCGTGTCGCTATTGAAGACGATTGACAGCCCGGCTGATCTGAAACGGGTGCCGGTCGAGCAACTTCACGCCCTGGCCGGGGAGATCCGCGAGCAGATCATCTCAGTGACCTCGGCCGTCGGCGGGCATCTGTCGTCCAACCTCGGCGTGGTCGAGCTCACGCTGGCGTTGCATTATCTGCTGGACACGCCCAAGGACAAGATCGTCTGGGATACCAGCAATCAGGCCTATACGCACAAACTTCTGACCGGCCGGCGCGAGCTGTTTCCCACGCTCCGGCAGTACGGCGGGATCAGCGGCTTCTGCAAGCGCGAGGAAAGCATCTACGATACGTTCAACGCGGGGCACGCCGGAACCGGCGTCTCGGCGGCGGTCGGGATGGCGGTGGCGCGGGACCTGGCTGCGCAGAACCATAAAGTCGTGTGCGTGGTGGGCGACGGGGCGATGACGTCCGGCATGACCTTGGAAGCCATGCAGCACGCGGGCGGTCTGCGCAAGGATCTGCTGGTCATCCTCAACGACAATCAGATGTCCATCTCCAAGAACGTCGGCTCGCTCTCGGCCTATCTGAACCGCACCTTTACCGGCGAATTTGTGACCCATATGAAGGAAGAGGCCAAGCACCTGATCCAGGCGATTCCGCAGGTGGGTGATCGGATCAGCAGGATGGCGCACCGCGCCGAAGAACTGGCGAAAGGCCTGATCCTGCCCGGCGTCCTCTTCGAGGAACTGGGCTTCCGCTATGTCGGCCCGATCGACGGGCACAGCTTCGAGCAGGTACTGCCGACCTTGGAGAACGTGCTCAAATTGCATGGGCCGACGCTGCTCCACGTGATTACGAAGAAGGGGCTCGGCTACGAGCCTGCCATGAAGGACCCGGTCTGGTTCCATGCCTGTCCGGCCTTCGTGCGGGAGACGGGGCAGCCCGCCGCGAAAAGCGCGAAACCGTCCTACACCTCGGTGGCGATTAACACCCTCTGCCGGCTGGCGCGCGAAGACAAGCGTATCGTCGCGATCACGGCGGCCATGTGCGACGGCACCGGCCTGAACGCCTTCGCCAAGCAGTTCCCGGACCGCTTCCACGACGTCGGCATCGCGGAGCAGCACGCGCTGACCTTCGCCGCGGGCCTCGCGACGCAGGGTGTCCGGCCGGTGGTGGCGATGTATTCCACGTTCCTGCAGCGGGCGTTCGACCAGGTCGTGCACGACGTGGCGACGCAGAACCTGCCGGTCTCCATCTTCATCGACCGGGGTGGGTTGGTGGCCGAAGACGGCACGACGCACCACGGCGCGTTCGACTACGCCTATCTCCGGCACGTGCCGAACATGGTGGTGATGGCGCCGAAGGACGAAAACGAGCTCCAGCACATGGTCAAGACGTGCCTGAGCCATCAAGGCCCGGCCTCCGTCCGGTACTCCCGGGGGAGCGCGTGGGGTATACCGATGGACGCGGAGCCGAAGGCCCTGCCGATCGGGCAGGGCGAGCTGCTGCGCGAGGGGCATGACGTGGCCCTGGTCGCGATCGGGATCACAGTGCTGCCCGCCTTGCAGGCAGCCGAACGGTTGGCGGAGGAAGGCATCTCGGCCGCCGTCGTGAACGCCCGTTTCGTCAAGCCGCTCGATCATGCGTTGATCGCGCGGGTGGCCGGCCGGGTGAAGTGTCTGGTGACGGTGGAGGAAGGCTGCCGCATGGGCGGCTTCGGGTCCGCCGTCCTGGAATCGCTGTCGGAGCAGGGCATCGGCAACCTTCCGACGAAGGTGATCGGCCTGCCCGATAAGTACATCGAGCAAGGACCACAGGATTTGCTGCGCGTGCAGTACGGGTTGACGGCGGACGGGATCTACGAAGAGGCGAAGGACTTGCTGGCCCAGGCCGATCTACAGGTCGAAGAACGGTTCTGAGTATGTTCATCAAGCGCCGCAAGACGAAGCAGGTTCGCGTGGGCCAGGTGCCCATCGGCGGGAGCGCGCCGGTGGTCGTCCAGTCCATGACGACGCCGGACACGGCGGACGTCAAGGCCACGGTCGAGCAGATCCATCAACTGGAGCAGGTCGGGTGCGAGATCGTCCGGGTGACGGTGAACACGCCGGAGGCCGCCAAGGCGCTCCCGGCCATCAGGAAGCAAACAACCGTTCCGCTGATCGCCGACATCCACTTCGATCACCGGCTGGCGCTCAAGGCCGCGGAAGTCGTGGACTGCGTGCGCATCAACCCGGGCAACATCGGGGCTTGGTGGAAGGTGGAGGAAGTGGTGAAGGCCGTGCGGGAGCGGAACATCCCGCTGCGGATCGGCGTCAACGGCGGCTCGCTCGAACGGGAGTTGCTGGCGAAGTACGGCTACCCGACGGCCGAGGCGTTGGCGGAATCCGCGCTCAACGCCGTGCACGCGATCGAAGACATCGGCTTCACGAACATGAAGGTGTCGCTCAAGGCGTCGGACGTCCCTTTGATGGTGGACGCGTACCGGCTCTTCGCCCTGCAGTCGGACTATCCCCTGCACCTGGGCGTGACGGAGGCGGGCACGCTGCTGACCGGCTCCATCAAGTCCTCGATCGGCATCGGCCTGCTGTTGGCCGACGGCATCGGGGACACGATCCGCGTGTCGCTGGCGGCCGATCCGGTGGAGGAAGTCAAGGTCGGGTTCGAGATTCTCAAGGCGCTCGAATTGCGCCACCGCGGGGTCAATGTCATCGCCTGCCCGACGTGCGGGCGGGTAGAAATCGACGTGGTCAAGCTCGCCAATGAGATCGAGAAGCGGGTGGGGCACATCCGGGTGCCGCTGACGGTGTCGGTGCTGGGCTGCGTCGTGAACGGGATCGGCGAAGGCAAAGAGGCCGACATCGGCATCGCCGGCGGCGAGGGCTCCGGTGGCCACGGCATCCTCTTCAAGGAGGGGAAGCTGGTCCGGAAGGTCAAGTCGGAAGAGCTGATGGAGACGCTGCTGGCCGAGATCGAGCTCATGGCCAAGGAGCGGGAGGCCGGCGGCTCCGGCGACGACGGCAACGGGCACGGCAGCGGCGGCGCTCAGGGCGACGCGGCGACTCCCGCGAAGAAGGAAATCCCGATCCTCAAAGTCTGATCGCGACTTACCAGCCTTGTGCCGGTGTCGGCACTCCGTTTATAATCCCCCGCGAAGGCGCCGTACCCAAGTGGTTAAGGGAGCAGTCTGCAAAACTGCGATGCAGCGGTTCGACCCCGCTCGGCGCCTCCAAAGTTTCCCGCAAGTTCTTCAAGGGCTTCTGTGGTTTCTTCCTTCTCGCCCGTGACCGGCTGATCCTGACTGGTCACGGTTGCGGTCACGGTTTCACTCTGAGAATCAGCCTGGAGGTTACCTGCAACAGGTCCCAGGCTGCCCTTGTTCACGGCCTCCCGGAGATGGGCCGGGGAGAGGTGGGCGTACCGCATGGTCATGGTCACGGTGCTATGGCCCATGAGTTCCTGAACCGTCCGAATGTCCACCCCGGCCATGACTGCCCGTGACGCGAAGGTATGCCGGAGGGTGTGCCAGGTGGCCCCCTCGATCTTGGCCCGAACAAGGGCAGGTTCATAGACCTTGACCACGAAGTGCCGGCCCTGCATCGGCTGACCGGGGTTCTTGGGGCTGGGGAACACATAGGCGCTGTGCATCCAAGACGAGAGGCCCCGAAGGATGGCCTTGGCTGCCTCGCTGAGGACCACATGGCGGGTCCGGCCTGACTTGCTCAGGGGGATGGTGAGGATGCCCCGCTCCAAGTCCACGCAGTCCCACCGGGCCTTGAATTGCTCATTCAGCCGGAGGCCGGTTTCTAGGGCAAAGGCTACGAGCGGCCAGTGCTCCGGGGTCATCTTCTCCCGAAGGCGGGTGATTTCTCCATCGGACAGGAACCGCAGACGGCCCACAGGTTCACGGAAGAACTTGACGCCCTTGACCGGATTCGTGGGGAGTATGCCTTCCGCGATGGCGAGATTGAGGACGCGCCGAAGGCCCGCGAAGTAGCGGTTGATGGTCTGCGGGGTCCGGTTCCTTTTCGCCAGCATCCGGGCTTGAACGTGCCGCAGGTCGTCGGCGGTGATCTCAGTCAGAAGCCTTCGACCCCGGAGCCTCGACCAGAACTTGCCGTAGTGCTTCATGTTCCGTAGCCCCTTAGAAGTCACGCCTTCCTGGTAGCGGGTGATCCAGGCCCGGAGGGTGACTTCTTGGGACTGCTTGAACTTCTCAGGGAAATACGTCCCTTCGCGGATTTCCGCTTTCAATCGTCCGTACAGTGCCTTAGCCTGACTCTTTGTGTCGCACTTGTGCCAGCGTTCGCGGCCGTTGCGATAGATGCGGACCCACCATCCGTCCCGGCCTTTCCGCTGTAGAATGCCTCGGTCTTTACTTTGTGCCATGACGTGATCCTCCCTTCTTTTCACGGAACTTCCGTGTCATTTCCCGTGAAGCACATGGTCTGCTGCAATACTTCCCGCGTTTGGCTTTCAGAAAGAACTTTCGACACGCCTTGCCGCTATGAGGAAGTTTCGCAGGACATTGACGCAAGCGGTGACCGTCTTCCTTCAATAACTGACCCAGCGCGTAGCAGGCGCGGTCCTCCCACGTTGCTCGTTCGATTTCTTCCCAACGATGGTAGCGGTCGGTTCGTGTGTCCCAGGTCATTTCATGGCTGATCTGATACGGCCCTAGCGTGATTGGCCTGTGCTGAACGGCATCCTCAAACATCCGCTGAAAGCTCTCAAGGATAACCTTCGCTTCACCCTGCGAGGGCCGAGAGATTTCCCCATCCCCCGACATAATCCCTCTGTGGCCCGGTAACAGGTTCTTCCCGATACCGGTAAAGACGGCGAGTTCTAGGCGGGCATTCTCCCAATCCCCCGGCGACCAACTCTCGCCTTGATCCTGGCGGTAAGCGTTGACCGTCCGCGTGACCCACGCAAGGCGATCCTTAGTGGTGATGCCGACACGCGGCATGTACTTGGCGAGTGTCCGGTCCAAGAGGTCTGGGTGTCGCATGGAATCGCCCCCTTTCATTCAAAGTCATTCTCAATCTACCATGTGACTCTTATTTGTGTCAAGTAATATTCATTGAATTGTAGAATGTGACCAAGAGAACTGGTATGCTCAGACCATAAACTTCCAGAAAGGAGAACGCTGATGGAGCTTCAGAGCAATGACCGGCTGTTGACCGTGAAGGAGGCCGAAGAGCTTACCGGCCGTAAGGCGTCCACGTGGCGGCGCGACATTCTAGAGAAGCGTATCCCTATCGTCCGGTTAGGGCGGCGGCAGGTGCGTATCCAGTTGTCGGCGATCCAGGCGATGGTCCGCGACGGCTACCGGCCTGCCGTCAAGGTGCAAGGTGATGCGAAGTAACTCTGGACTTGGGCGTGTCGAGGCCCCCGGCCCCCAAAATTCGACGGCCCCCATGTTGTGCATTGGAAGTCGCTCTCTGTGCTGGCTACGCGCACACGAAGCCCTGCCATGACCATTGACGATCTGCTGTCCCGTTTGGAGGGCGTCCGAAAGTCCGGGCGGGGCTGGATTGCCCGATGTCCTGCACACAGCCCGGACTTGAACCCGTCCCTCTCGGTCCATGAGGGGGACAAGGGCATCTTGCTGAAGTGTTTTGCGGGGTGCAGCTACAGCGAAATTTTAGCGGCGATAGGGGAAGAGCCTGAAGCCGGATTCTACGATGAGGGCGAACGGAAAGAGAGGATTACGACAAAGGAACCGAAACCACGGCCCT
>Ga0137796_10000057_pt1 | contig 71960 bp, 44 predicted proteins | sample OV2TP3_FD_97704 | JGI IMG/M metagenome (GOLD analysis project Ga0137796, IMG submission 97704) | reverse complement strand
GCCTGCAGCCCTTCTGGTCAAGCTCAACGGAGACCTATCAGACCGCAGCCCCCACGAAACTTTTGCCATTTTTCCGGGAGTGCACCCTAAGCAAGGTTTTACCACCTTCACTACAAAAGATGGTCTGGTTGGTAGTCAGGTATTTTCCGTCATTCAGGATCGGAAGGGGTATCTCTGGTTCGGTACCGACAGCGGCGTGAGTCGGTATGATGGGCAAGTCTTTCAGACGATAACCCGCCGGGACGGCCTAGCAAGTAATAAGGTGAATTCCATCCTTCAGGATCGTGAAGGGCGTCTCTGGTTTGGTACTTCCAGTGGCGTGACACGCTTTCGCACATCGATGCCCTCACCTCCACCGGTGTTCATTGACGCTGTGGTTGCAGACCAACGCTATGAAAAAACCTCCGAAATTGCTATTTCATCAACAGTGAACCTGACAGCCTTCGAGTTCCGGGCCATCAGCTTCAAGACCCGGCCCGAAGCCATGGTCTATCGCTATCGGTTAAACGGTTACGACAAGGACTGGAAGAACACCCACGCCCAGCGCGTGGAGTACCAGGACCTGCCCATCGGGACCTACACCTTCGAGGTCCAGGCCGTGGACCGGGACCTGGTCTATTCGGAGAAGCCGGCCACAGTACGGCTGACCATCCACCCGCCATACGGGATCATCGCCCTGGCGAGTGGCCTGGGGCTTGCGCTGGTCGTGGCGGCTGTGGCGTCGGGGTATGCCTTCAAGAGGCGTCGCGACCTGCGCCGGGCAGAACAGGCCCTGATGAGGGAACTGGAGAAAGAGCTTCAGACGGCGCACGAGATGCAGATGAGTCTGATGCCCAAAGAAAGCCCCCGGATCGAAGGCCTCGACATCGCCGGGCAGTGTATCCCGGCCAATCACGTGGGCGGCGATTACTTCCAGTACTTCTCTCAGGACGGCAGGCTGACCATGGCCCTGGCCGATGTCACCGGCCACGCGATGGAGGCGGCCATCCCGGTGGTCATGTTCAGCGGCATCCTCAAAAGCCACATGGAGCTGGGCGGGGCCCTCCAGGAGCGTTTTCAGAGGCTCAACCGCTCGATCTACGGCACGATCCGGGGCCGCACGCTGGTCTGTCTGGCGATGGGAGAGCTGGACCTGTCCACCTGTATGCTTTCTCTGTCTGACAGCGGATGTCCCTATCCGTATCACTATCGCGCCTCCACCGGCGATGTGGTCGAGTTGCAGGTGGACGCCTACCCCCTGGGCGTCCGGCCCGACACGGAGTATCCGGTGATCCAGGCGCAGTTGGAGGCCGGGGACCGGGTGGTCTTCTGTTCGGATGGGGTGATGGAGGCGGTGAACGCAGCGGGAGAGCAGTTCGGGTATGAGCGCACGGCGGGGGTGATCCGGCGGGCGTGTGCGGAGGGACTATCTGCGGAGGCGACCATCGACCGGATTTTAAGCGAGGTCAACGCCTTCAGGGAGAATGCGCCCCAGGCGGATGATATGACGTGTGTGGTGGTGCGGGTGGAACGCGAAAGAGAGCCGAAAGAAGCGAAAAACGCGAAAACAACCTGAAAGACGCGAAGTCATCCTTAGAAGGTCCCTGAGAAGGGGGCAGCCATGAAGATATCCGACCCAGGCGCGGAAATACATTTCCGCCTTCTGATTCCATTTTCAATCTTCATTCTTCAATTTTCATTCTTCAATTTCCTGATCACCTCCGACTGCCGGGCGGCGGAGGGCGATCCTCCTGCCGGCAGCCGCGCCGTGATCTCAGGGATCGTCACCGACGCGGCAGGCCGGCCTCTGCCCGGCGCCTCCCTCCGCCTGGAGCGGAACGGGTCGGACGTGGCCCTGACCCGGACGGACTCGACGGGGAGCTACCGGATGAGCGTCGTCCCCCTGAGCGGGACGTATGACCTCTCAGCCACGCACGGCGACCTCGGCGACTGGCTATTGAATGTCCCGCTTCGCGAGGGAGACCATAAGACGATCAACCTCACGTTGAAGGAGGCCGTGAGCATCTCGGGAAGGGTGTCCACCCCGGACAGCGCGATGGCCGACGTCCCCGTTCAGGCCATTCTCGACCGGAGCGGGGACCTCCGCAACCACCCCTATACCATTGCGGTAACGCTGACTGATAAGGAGGGGAGATACCGATTCATCAACCTGAAGCCGGGGCGGTATCAGGTGTGGTGTGTGACGCCGGGGGAAGACATTCATTCCAGAGCCGAGAAAAAAACCTTACAGGTTGAACGCGGAAAGACCCTCGCAGATGTTGACTTTCGACTCTCCCGCTTCAAACAGAGGGCATGGGACGCAGGCCACGTGGACAACCTATCTCCTTTCTCTGTTCCACCCACGGCGCCAGCCAGCCTGCGACCCCTGCTTGAAATCAAGACCTACACCGCGAAGGATGGCGCAGATGCTATGCGGATTGCGGTCGCTGACACGCAGGGCTATACCTGGTTCCGTCCTGTAGATACGCGTGAGAGTTATTTTTATCGCTTTGATGGAAGGGGATTTACAGCAGTTGACACCGTAGGTCCTCGATCGGGTTCAGCGGTTACAGGAAATTTGAATACTCCGCCCGCCCGAGATGTGGAAGGAAAAGTCTGGATGGAAGGCGACAGCGGCCTGGTCCGGCTCTGGAACGGAAGGGTCCAGAAGCGCTACACCCTGCACGACGGCCTGCCTTCCGACGCCGTGATTACCTTACGAGCGGACAAGCATCAGGGCGTCTGGGCGATGACGACCAAAGGTATCTGTTACATCTGCGAAGAAACCGGTAAAGACAGGGTGTTGGTCGCTGTGGATTCTTCCATGATCCATCTGTCTGAAGCAGTCTCAGAGGCAGCATGGAAAAATTGGAATTATCAATGGGGATCCGCAGGAATGAGAACTGATTCCGAAGGAGGCGTCTGGTGGTGGGCGAGACAGTCCCCGGACATCACAACGATTTTCCACCGCCTGCTCAAAACGCCGCATGGCATCTCAGAGGCGCAGAACATACGTCTTTCGTGCAGGATCACCGATGCCTGGCCTGTCGGATCGGGCCTTCTGCTCAAATGCCCAGAAGGGCCTCTCATCTATTTCCCTGCCGGTGGAGTCGGACAGCCGCTCGATAATCGTCTAAAAGGATATCTAGGAAAAGGTTTTAAAGGCAGGCTTTACTTCACAACTAGAGCGGAAGACAAACTGACGAAAATCGTCCGCGATGAGCCGGATAGCGCAGGTTACTTTGGCCTGATAGATTCGTCCTGGCGATTTGAATTTCCGATGAAACTCTCAGATGAGTATGGTTTATATAAGGTTTCTAAGGTTGGGAATGAAATGTGGGTGTCTGTGTGGGGTCAGGATAACCCTGTTGTCATCCGGGAAAATGACATTTTGCCCGCCAAAGACGTGTATTCGTATGACCTGACAGGGGGGCTCTTTTCAGCCGATGATGAAACTGTCTGGATGTTAAAGTGGGGGAAACGAGAGGTCACCGAACTTCGTTTTTCGAAAGAGATAGAGTACGAGGTGTGTAATCTCAATCCAAACGGGCTTTGGCCCCTGCAATACAACCGTAAAACAAGAAGATTTTATTTTATAGCACAGGGTCTTCTCAGGAGAGAGTTTTCCCTCATGTTCTATCAAAACCGGGAGTGGAAGGAGTTGTTCAAATTTCCCGATTTAATTTGGGATGACCTATCAGACATTCAGGAAAACTTCTGGGTCATATCTTCCGCCAGAGACTCGATACACCTTATTTGTATAACCGCTGACGGTGACCTGGAGCAACAATTGACCAAGATGCCTGGGGGCAGGTATGAACTGAGACCCTGGTCCCCTGATGACAGAGGCGGCTGTTACCTTTTGACCTCAGACTCGACGCTGACGTATTACAAGGCAAAAAAATGGAGGACTTATCCGCTGACAGACATCAAAGACATCCGCGATATTAAGGCTTTTGCCGACGGTTCAGTCTATGTTCACGCAGCAAAAGGGCTCTATCGCTGGACCCCTGACAGCCTCCGGCAGTTGACTGTGTCGGACGGCCTGCCCGCTGACAGCCTTGTGGCCACCTGGAAATCCTTCTCCAAACTTTTTATTCGCACAGCAAGACAAGTCGGCTGGATCGAAAACGGGAAGGTCTCGCTCGTGGACACGCTCCACTATCCGCAACTGAAAAACGTCGCCATTGCTCAACAGGACAGGGCAGGGCGGATGTTTTTTTATGGTGATCCAGCGGAAGGGCCGGTTCGTGAAGTCTGGATGCTGGAAGGGGAGACGCTCAAGAACCTGCCCCTGCCCGGTTCTTTTAAATGGTTCCAGCCTATTTTTGAAAATGGCGAGGTAATTCTGTTTACAAGTGATAGTAAAATTTACAGGTACAGTAAGGAATACCAGCAGTTCTACCTGCTCAAAAACGCAGGCGATCTCTTCGGTTATATCTGGGGAGGTTACATCACTGATGGGAACCTGATCGTGTCCGGCTGGGGGAAGCACTTCCTGAAAATCGACCTCAGGGCGGCCTGGCCCACCTTTCCGCGGCTCAGCTTTCAGACGATCAGCATCAACAAAAAGGAGGTCGGGGAGCAGGACCGGCGCACGCTCGCCTCCGGGTCAGCGCTCAAGGCCGATTTCATCGCCATCGAGAAACTCGACCAGACCCATGTGTACTACCAGACACGGCTGCTGGGCCAGGACAGCGCCTGGTCCGAGCCGACGAAGAACGAGAGCATCGATCTGCGCAACCTCCCGGCGGGGACCTACCGCCTGGAGGTCAGGGCCAGAGGCGAGTCTGAGCTGTGGGGCAAGCCCATCGGCCTCGACTTCGAGGTCCTGCCGCCCTGGTATGCGACGGCCTGGGCCTACCTGGGCTACGCGATGGCCTTTGCCGGGTGCCTCCTGGGCACGGTCAAGATCACGCAGCGCCGGCTCGACCGCAGGCGCGCGGTTCAGGAGATGGAGAAAGAGCTCCAGACCGCCCACGACCTGCAAATGGGCATGATGTCCCACGAAAAGCCGCAGATCGAAGGGTTCGACATCGCCGGGTGCTGCCTCCCGGCCAACCACGTGGGCGGAGACTTTTTCAAATACTTCGCCCTCCCCCACGGCCGCGTGGCCGGGGTCCTGGCCGACGTGACCGGCCACGCCATGGAGGCTGCGGTCCCCATGCTGATGTTCAGCGGCATTCTGGAGAGCCAGATGGAGCTGGGCGGCACGGTGGAGGACCTGTTCAGCCGCCTGAACCGCTCGCTCTATCGGACCCTGCCGGGACGCACCTTCGTCTGTCTCCAGATGGGCGAGCTGAACCCCTCCGATCTCACGCTGCGCCTGTCCAACAGTGGCTGCCCCTACCCCTATCATTACCGGGCCTCCACTGGCCAGGTGACCGAGGTGCAGATCGACGCCTATCCCCTGGGCATCCGGCCCGACACGGACTACCCGGTGGTGGAGGCGCAGCTTCAACCCGGAGACCGTCTGGTCTTCTGCTCAGATGGGGTTGTGGAGGCGGCGAACGCATCGGGAGAGCAGTTCGGGTATGAGCGCACGGCGGAGGCGATCCGGAAGGCGTGCGAGGAGGGTCTGTCAGCGGAGGCGACGATCGACCGGCTTCTGAAGGAGGTCGAGGCATTTCGAGGCAATGCGCCCCAGTCGGACGACATCACCTGCGTGGTCGTGCGGGTGGAAGGGTGATGCCATGCTGGAACCCCTCTTTCTCACCCAGCTCCTGTTCGTCATCGCCCTGGTGGGCCTGAGCGCGTGGACAGCCGTGCGCCGGTTCCACTGGACAGGGGGAATGGCCTGGGCCTACGGCGTGGCCGTCCTGGGGGTCTACCTGGCGCTCTGCTCTGTGTCGCAGGAGGCGATCGAGGGGCGCATCCACCTGATCCCGGCTGCAGTGGCCCTGGTGGGCGTGGGCTTTACGATGGTACTCTCCGAACAGTTCTGGCGGCGCTTTCGAGAGGAACAGCGACAGCGCCTCGAAGCGCAACAGCGGCTGATGGAACAGATGGAGAAGGAGCTTCAGACGGCCCACGAGATGCAGATGGGACTGATGCCCAGGGAGAGTCCGCAGGTGCGCGGACTGGACATCGCGGGCCGCTGCGTCCCGGCCAACCACGTGGGCGGCGACTTCTTCCAGTATTTCCGCCTCCCGCAGGACCGCCTGGCCCTGGCCCTGGCCGACGTGACGGGCAAGGAGATGGAAGCAGCCATCCCTGTCGTCATGTTCAGCGGCATCCTGGAAAGTCACATGGAACTCGTCGAGGGCATCGAAAGGCTTTTTGGACGGCTGAATCGTTCGCTGCACCGCATCCTGACGGGACGCACCTTCATCTGCTTTGCCCTGGGAGAGTTCGATCTCTCCACCCGAAGCCTTCGTTTCTCCAACGGCGCCTGCCCCTGCCCCTACCATTTCCGCGCTGAAAGCGGAGAGGTGATCGAACTGCAGACTGAAGCCTATCCCCTCGGCGTCCGGCCGGACACGGAGTATCCGGTGATCCAGGCGCAGCTTCAGGCCGGGGACCGGGTGGTGTTCTGTTCGGATGGGGTGATGGAGGCGGTGAACGCAACGGAAGAGCAGTTCGGGTATGAGCGCACGGCGGGGGTGATCCGGCGGGCGTGTGCGGAGGGTCTGTCTGCGGAGGGGACCATCGACCGGATTTTGAGCGAGGTCAACGCCTTTCGGGGCGATGCGCCTCAGGCAGATGATATGACCTGTGTGGTCGTGCGAGTGAATCGCGAAGAGCGCGAAAGGAGTGAAAATCGCGAAGCCACCCCCCACCTCCCTCTTGGGGAAGGGCGGTAGGGTTTCGCGTCTTTCGCGCATTTCATCTTTTCGCGTTACGAAACCGCCCGACCTCCCTCTCTGGAATCCAGGAGTCAGGAGTCAGAATCCAGATGGTAATCCCCTGTAAGGAGAATATCCCATGTCAGAGGAACAAGCACATCCGATTATCCGGTTTGACGATATTGCCAAGCTGTCCGACCGAGAAATCCAGATGATTTTGCGGGAGGTGGACACCAAGGACCTGGCCTTTGCGCTGAAGGGTGCGACACCGGAGATTCAGGATCGGATATTCTCGAATGTGTCGGAGCGGGTGGGGGCGATGATTAAAGAAGAGATGGCGCACACAGGCACATGGGAGATGCGTGCACAGGAGGAGGTACGCGCCCGGATTGTGCAGACGGCACGGCGACGCCTTCAGGCGGGGGCTCCTGAGTTGAGCGAGGAATACCTGTCCATGAAGCGCGAGTTGAAGGATAGGCTTCGGCATACCAGCTTCTCTCAACTCAGCTTTGATGAAATGACGGAGGTGTTTTCAAGTCGTCTGGCCGTCGTTGCCCGAACGGAAGGGGTTCTGGCGCTGACGGAAATCGTAGAACTCGTCGATGAGGGTCTGTTCCAGCAAGGCCTCCGCCTGGTGGTGGATGGTGTGGAACCGACGCTGGTCCAGACGATGCTGGAAACTCGAATGCGAACCTTGCTCCATCAGCACGAGACACGATACAGGATGATCATCCAGGGGCTAATTGCTGTTCAGTTCGGACAGGACCCTCGCATCATCAAACAAGCATTGCGGAATTTCTATTAGAGGGATGTCCTTTTTGCGGAGATCTGCGACTGAAGACCCAATGAGGAGGGTGGTGACATGGGAAAGAAAGAAGCACCCGATAAAGAGTTATCGCAGGACGAACGCAACGCCCTTCAGGCGGCCACAGGCAGCTCGGAGGTGGGGGTCCCTGATGTCAAGCCTGCGGCGTCCCCCGTCAAGATCAAGCCGGTGGTCACCTACGACTTCAAACACCCCAACCGGGTGTCCAAGGACCAGATCCGCACGCTGGAGAACCTCCACTCCAACCTGGCCCGGCTCCTGGCCGCCTCCTTCTCCACCCTTCAGCAGGCGGTAGTGGATATCGACATCGCGTTTATAGACCAGACGACCTATGCCGAGTTCATCATGTCCCTGTCCAACCCCTCCTGTTCCTATGTCTTCACCATCGAGCCCCTGGGCAGGCCGGCCATCGTCGACTTTCAGTTGCCTCTGGTCCATGCGTTCATCGACCGGCAGTTCGGAGGAAAGGGGACCTCCTTACAAGGAGAAAAACGAGTCCTCACCTCCATCGAGCGGGGCGTGATGTCGAAGGTGGTGCAGCGCACGATGGAGGACCTGGAGTCCACCTGGGAGGCCCTGATCAAGATCCAGGTGTCCGATGCGGAGCTGGAGACCAACCCGGAGTTCATGCAGGTGGCCGCCCCCTCGGACACGGTCATCCTGATCGCCTTCGAGGTCAACAGCCAGCACGCCTCCGGCCTGGTGAACCTCTGCTACCCCTTCTTCACCCTGGAGCCGGTGATGAACCTGCTCAACGTGCAGAGCTGGGTCAACCGGGAGAGGGGACGGAGGGACAGCGAGAGACAGCATCGGCTGAACCAGTTGAAGAGCGTCAGGGCCGAGGTCAGGGTGGTCCTGGGGCGAGCGGCGGTTTCGGCGGAGAAGGTGGCCGGCCTTCAGGAAGGGGACCTGCTCGTGCTGGACACACGGATCGACGATCCGGGCGTCGTCTTCGTGGAGAACCTGCCGGTGTTTCTGGCCCGGCCCGGCGCCAGCCGCCGGGGGCAATACGCGGTTGAGCTTCTCCGGGCGATTCCCCAACAGGAGGTGAAGTATTATGGCTAAGAAAAAGATTGTTGCGCCCCCGAAGCCAGCGCCAGCGTCCCCTCCATCTGAGCCGAAAGGGGTAGATCCAAACTGGCCCAGGGACCTGAACACCCGCCTGGACCGGCTAAGAGGGGCAGAGCTGGAGGTCTGCGTGGAGATGGGGCGGAAACAATTGTCTCTTGAGCAGATCGTGAACTTTGAGCCGGGGAGTGTCATTGAGTTGGAAAAGTTGAGCGGAATGCCGATGGAAATCCTTGTGAACGGAACGCTGTTTGGGAGAGGGGAGGTCGTGGTGGTGGGGGACAGCCTGGCGATCCGGATCACGGAACTGTTCAAGACGGAGTGAACAGGGGGGCCAAATGGCGTCACGAACTAAGAAGGTTGCTATTCCGGACGGCGTCAGACCTGTGCCCTGGTCCGTGCCGACGCTAACGGCGAAGTCTGCGCCTCCGCCGCTGGAGATGCGATTCGACCCTGGAGAAGCGGAGAGGGAACGCCGCGACAGGCAACAAAAGGAGACAGCCGCGGCCCTTTCCTCCGAGCCGGGGATGGTTCTCATCATGGCCGGGGAATTCAGGATGGGCAGTGACGACGGGACGCCGGATGAATCCCCCATGCACACCGTCCTGCTCAACAGCTACTGGATCGACAAATATCCCGTCACCAACCTGGACTACAAGAGGTTCGTGGACGCGACGGGGCATCAGCCTCCCCCGCACTGGATCGGCATCGGGGGGACCTACCCGATCGACCAGGCCGAACACCCGGTGGTCAACGTGTCGTGGCACGACGCCAGGGCATACGCCAGGTGGGCGAACAAACGCCTGCCCACGGAGGCGGAGTGGGAGAAGGCGTGCCGGGGCACGAAGGGGCCGGTCTATCCGTGGGGGGACGCCTTCCGGAAGGACAACCTCAACTGCAACAACGAGCACGAGGGGATCACATCGGTCAGCGCCTTCCCAAATGGGGCCAGCCCCTACGGGGTGATGGACATGTGCGGGAACGTCTGCGAGTGGGTGGAGGACTGGTATTATGACGAATATTACAAGGCAAGTCCTGTAGCCGCTCCGACCGGCCCGCCTGGCGGGCAGTATAAGGTCGTTCGAGGGGGATTCTTCGGAGAGAACAAGATGGGGGTCCGCTGCGCCAGTCGCCATTACACTCCACCGGCCGCCACGCAGGAGCACGTCGGCTTCCGGTGCGCCAAGACCCCTCTCCTCCCCGGCCAGCAGGTGGGTGATGATCTCCCGGAGACCGAGGGGATTCCGGAGAAAAAACCGGTGACCCCGGAACCGGCGGAAAAGGAGCCGATCTCTGCTGACGAGCCGATGGAGCGGATCGCGACCCGCCGGCCCGAACTCGTGGCCCAGGCGGTGCGAACGCTTCTGTTGGAGGAGGCCCTTTCGGGGGGAAAGGGAGTGGCCGGCCTTTCGGGTCGACAGGAGGTCGCTACCCTGATGATCGCCCTCGGCCAGGGCATCGCCGCCGAAGTCCTGAAATACCTGAACGACTACGAGATCGAGGACATCGCCCAGGCCATCGCCGGACTCAAGACCGTCACCGCCGAGCAGAAGGACGAGGCCCTCAGAGCATTCAAACAGTCCCTTCTGGCCGGGGACTTCATCTTCACAGGCGGGGTTGATTTTGCGCGGGGGGCGCTGGAGAGGGCGCTGGGGCCCAGGCGGGCGCAGCAGATGCTCGACCGGGTGACGGCCACGACCAGCGGGGGGTTCTACCTGCTCCGGAACATCGCGCCCAACCAGATCGCGCCGTTCATCAGCAAGGAGCACCCCCAGACCATTGCCCTGATCCTGGCGCAACTCGACCCCAGCCAGGCCGCCGGCGTGCTGAACCCCCTGCCGGAGGAGTTGCAGGCGGACGTGTCCTACCGACTTGCCACGATGGAGAACATCTCTCCTCAGGTGCTGCGGGAGATCGAGCAGAGCCTGGCGGGGGAGTTGCAGGCGGTTCTGACGGGCCAGGTCACGAAGATCGGGGGTCCGAAGAAGGTGGCGGAGATCCTGAACAGGACGGGTCGCTCGACGGAGAAGAAGGTGCTGGAGAAACTGGATCAGAAGGATCCGAATCTGGCCGGGGAGATCCGCAATCAGATGTTCACATTCGACGACATCGTCCGGCTGACGGACCGGGAGATCCAGCTTACGCTACGCGAGGTTGACACGAAGGACCTTGCTATCGCTCTCAAGGGTGCCAAACCCGAGTTGCGGGACCGGATCTTCTCGAACGTGTCGGAGCAGGTGAAGGCGACCATCGAGGAGGAGATGAAGTTCCCCGGGCCGATCCGGCTGAGCGACGTGGAGGAGGTACAGTTGCGCATCGTGCAGACCGTGCGGAAGCTGGAGGAGGCCGGGGAGATCGTCATCACCCGCGGCGGGATTCAAGACATATTTGTGTGAATGTAGGGGCGACCAGGGCAGGGGCCGCGAATCGTTGCAGCGGCAGGTGGTGCGGTTGGTCGCCCCTACGAGGAGCATGTTGGAGATGCCTGAGAAGATCACAGGTCAGACCGGCGCCCTCAACCGGGCAGCCGAGGTCAAGCTCGACGTATCTGTGGAGCTGGGCCGGGTGCGCGTCCCTCTAAAGGACATCCTGAGCTGGACGGAGGGGTCCCTGATCGAACTGGACAGAGTCGCGGGCGATCCGGTGGACGTGCGTGTCAGCGGTAAAATGATCGCGGGGGGCGAGGTCGTTGTCGTCGCCGAAAACTTCGGCGTCCGCCTCACGGAGCTTGTTGCTCATAGACGTTAAATATCTTTTCAGAATTTTCGTTTGAAAGGAGGCCCCAATGTTATACTTCTTTTACATCTTGCTGGCTCTCCTCATAAGTCTCGGGTCATGGCTTCTTGAAGGGGGAGAGATCGGCGCTCTGCTCCAGGCCCCTGCCATGATCTTCACGCTCATCCCTCCTCTCTTTTTTGCGATAGCTGCAACGTCCTGGAGGGCATTTGCGTTAAGCTGGAAACTGGTCTTTCACCATCAAGCACAGACCAGCCCAAAAGAAGTCGAACAGGCTTGCGTTTATCTGAAGGTCTTCGGATATACGAGTCTGTTCCAGGGATTAATAGGTACGATCATGGGAGCTATTGCTACATTAGCTTCTGCAGGCGGTTTTACAGTCGATGTGGTGATGAGTGAACTCATGCACCACATGGGAGCTGCAATGATTGCACTATTATGGGGGATGACACTAAAGATGCTTTGTCACGTGGCTGAGCAAAGAATAAGAAGTGGCTATCTCAGTCAAGCCTCCTGAAAGAGCAACCTCAAATAAGTATGGTTCGCTCATGGAGGATACATCACAGTGAAAAAGCCCACCTCCCTTTTTCTCCCAACCTCTCTGGTCCTCGTTCTGCTTTTGCCCGCTACTGCGGGATGGACTGAGGAGCGTAGCCCAGGTCCATTGGCCCGGCTCTCTTTCTGGGTGCCGCCCCAGCGAATGGCCGAGTTCGAGGCTGTCTACGAGAAGAAGATCGTGCCTATCCTGAGGTGGCACGGCCTGGTGACCTCTTCCGAGCGCGGGCGGGCGACGCCGGACGGCATCTTCAGCCGGCTGTTCGAGGTGAGGTCGCCGGCTGCGGTGGAAAAGAAGCGGAAGCAACTCCAGGGCCATCCGGCGTGGAAGGCGATGTTGCAAAACCTCGGCGCGGCTTTCAGGATGGCCGGAAGAGATACCCTTCGGTACGATTTCAGGATATACGCGACGCCAGCAGAACCTGGCAGAGTCGTGTCCGCCGGACCTGGCAAAGCCGCGCCGACCGAACATGGGACAGGTCCCTGGCGCACCTATGACGAAACGGATGGCCTTGCGGGGTCTATGGTGAAGTCAATTTTTCAAGATCGGGATGGGCATCTCTGGTTTGGGACCAGCAACGGCGTGAGCCGGTATGACGGAAGCACCTTTATCACTTTTACTGCCCAGGACGGGCTGACAGACAATGAGGTAAGGTCGATTTTTCAGGATCGGGATGGGCATCTCTGGTTCGGTACCAGGGACGGTGTGAGCCGGTACGACGGTAAGGCATTTACCACCTTTGCCGTCCAAGATGGCCTCGCGAGCAACGCGGTGTTTTCGGTTTTTCAGGACCGGGAGGGGTATCTCTGGTTCGGCGCCGGGGGAGGTGATGCGAGTCGGTATGATGGCAAGACTTTTACCACCTTCGCCGTCCAACAAGATATCCTGGCGAGCAACGCGGTGCTTTCGATCCTTCAAGATCGGAAGGGGCATCTCTGGTTCGGTACTTGGTGGGGCGTGAGCCGGTACGATGGCAAGACTTTTACCCCCTTCGGCGCCAAAGATGGGCTGGCGGGCGATAGGGTGTTTTCGATCCTTCAAGACCGTGAGGGACACCTCTGGTTTAGCACCAGCAACGGCGTGAGCCGGTACGATGGTAAGGCCTTTACCACTTTCACCACCAAAAATGGGCTGGGGAGTAACGAAGCGTACTCCATCTTTCAGGATCGGGAGGGGCATCTCTGGTTTGGGACCAGTAACGGCGTGAGCCGATATGATGGAAAAACCCATTCGACAAGCTCAGGGCAGGCCTTTACCACCTTCACAGCCCTCAGAGACGGGCTGGCGGGCAATGGGGTATTTTCGATTCTTCAGGACCGGGAGGGACATCTCTGGGTCGGGACCGACGGTGGTGTGAGCCGGTATGACTGGGAGTCCTTTACCACTTTTACTGCCAGAGACGGGCTGGCGGGCAATGTGGTGTTTTCGATGCTTCAGGATCGTGAGGGACACCTCTGGTTTGGGACCAGCAACGGCGTGAATCGGTACGATGGTAAGGCCTCTTCGACCCTTCGACAAGCTCAGGGCTCAGGGCAAAGCTTTACCACCTTCACCATCAAAGATGGGCTGGCGAACAACGAGGCGCACTCTATTTTTCAGGATCGGGAGGGACATCTCTGGTTTGGGACCAGTAACGGCGTGAGCCGGTACGACGGAAAGTCCTTTACGACCTTCACCACCAAAGACGGTCTAGAGGGCAATAGGGTGTTTTCGATCTTTCAGGATCGAGGGGGGCATCTCTGGTTTGGGACCAGTAATGGCGTGAGCCGGTACGACGGAAAGTCCTTTACGACCTTCACCACCAACATCCCGGCACACAATAGCGTGATCTCGATCCTTCAGGACCGGGATGGGAACCTCTGGTTTGGCGCCTTTGGTGGTGGTGTGAGCCGGTATGATGGAAAGACCCATTCGACAGGCTCAGGGCAAGCCTGGAAGACCTTCACCACAAAAGACGGCCTGGCAGACGATGTGGTGTATTCTATTTTCCAGGATCGAGAGGGACACCTCTGGTTCGGAACCGTTAATGGTGTGAGCCGATATGACGGCAAGGACTTTATCACCTTCACCATCCAGGACGGACTGGCGCACAATCGGATAGGGTCGATCCTTCAGGATCGGGAGGGGTATCTCTGGTTTGGCACTCTGGGCGGCGGCGTGAGCCGGTATGATGGGCAGAACTTCCAGACATTGACCCAGCAGGACGGCCTGGCGGACAATCGGGTGGTGTCGATCTTTCAGGATCGGGAGGGGAATCTCTGGTTTGGCACCGTAAGCGGAGGTGTGACGCGCTTTCGTCCCCCAGCGCCGGGGCCTCCTCCCGTTTTTGTCGACGCCGTGGTGACCGATCGTCGCTATGAGGGGGTGTCCGAACTTGATGTGTCTAGTTTCTACAGAAGTCTGATAGCTTTTGAGTTCCACGCCGTCAGCTTCAAGACCCGTCCGGAGGCGATGATCTATCGTTATCGTCTGAAAATTCATGACAAGGATAGGGACTGGCTTTATAGTCGGCCAGGCTACAATAAGGACTGGAAGACCACGCACGCCCGGCGGGTGGAGTATGATGGTTTTCCAACGGGAACTTACACGTTTGAGGTCCAGGCCATGGACCGGGACCTGGTCTACTCAGAAAAACCAGCCACGGTGCAGTTGACCATTCACCAGCCCTACGAACCCCTCCTGCTCGCGTGCGGTATGATACTTGCGCTGGCGGTGGCGGCTGTGGCGTCGGGGTATGCCATCAGCAGGCGTCACGACTTACGCAGGGCGGAACAGGCCCTGATGAGGGAACTGGAGAAGGAGCTCCAGACGGCCCACGAACTGCAGATGGGCATGATGTCCCACGAAAAGCCGCAGATCGAGGGGTTCGACATCGCCGGGCGCTGCGACCCGGCCAACCACGTGGGCGGGGACTTCTTCAAGTACTTCGCCCTCCCCGGCGGCCGCGTGGCCGGCGTCCTGGCCGACGTGACCGGCCACGCCATGGAGGCGGCGGTCCCCATGCTCATGTTCAGCGGCATCCTGGAGAGCCAGATGGAGCTGGGTGGCACGTTGGAGGACCTGTTCAGCCGCCTGAACCGCTCGCTCTATCGGACCCTGCCGGGCCGCACCTTCGTCTGCCTGGAGATGGGGGAACTGGACCCATCCACTCTCCGGTTGCGTCTATCCAACAGCGGCTGCCCTTATCCGTACCATTACCGGGCCTCCACCGGCCAGGTGACCGAGGTGCAGATCGACGCCTATCCCCTGGGCATCCGGCCCGACACAGACTATCCGGTGGTGGAGGCGCAGCTTCAGCCCGGAGATCGTCTGGTCTTCTGTTCGGACGGGGTTGTGGAGGCCGCGAACGGGGCCGGGGAGCAGTTCGGGTATGAGCGTACGACAGAGGTGATCCGGAGGGCGTGCGAGGAGGGTCTGTCAGCGGAGGCGACCATCGAACGGCTTCTGAAGGAGGTCGAGACATTTCGGGGCGATGCCCCCCAGTCGGACGACATCACCTGCGTGGTCGTACGAGTTGAAGGGTGATCCTGAATGAGGAAGTACCAGAAAGAGAAGTTGCGAAACAGAATGGCGTCACAGGGATTTTAGGCCAATGATTTCCTATTTCACCGTGCCAAATATCTTGCCGACGAGCTCCACCACCGACGGATTTAACACAATGACAACAACCAGTACCACAATCACAAGCACCCGTAATTTCCAGATTTCTTCCTTCAATCTATTTTCTATGAGCAGCAAATCCTCCTTTGTCGCCACTTCTCCCTTAATCTTCCCATCCACATACTCGATGAGGGCTTTGGTTTCAGCCTCTCCGAGATGGGGCTTTAACTGCTCATAGAGTTCAACAGGACTGAGTGGCATAGCATCCTCCGATTTACGTAAAATTCATCCAGGCACAAAGATAACGCCTTACAGCCGGGTAATCAAGCCGGAATTTCAACATACTAATGGTAAGGCTTTTTATGCCTCGAAGTACCTCCCCGGACTCGCGTGCGGCGGCGTCCGGTCCCTGGCCTCTCGCCCGGCGAGCGTGAACGCGACCCCCATCGGCGCCGGCTCCACGTCGTCGTGGCGCACGTTGAAGGTCGTGCCCCCCCACCGGGTCCCGACCGCCATCAGGTCGAACCGCGAGAACCGCCTCTCCCGCCGGTCGAACGTGAGATGGCCCAGCAGCTGGGCGTCGTAGCCCCGCTCCTGGATCAGGCAGCTGATCCCGTTGTTCCTCCTCCGGCTGTGCCACTCCCCCTGCTCCACGAGATGGGCGTGGCCGGAGACGCGGAGGTCCACATAGTCCGTCGTCGCCGCGATCACGGTCAGCGTCATCTCCGTGTCCCGCAGCGCCTCCGCCGGCCACGCGGGCGTCTCCCCCCGCACGCTGTCCAGCAAATGGTAGCGGATCAGCCGCCGCGCCACAGGCCCGTGCATCGGGAACGAGTCCCCCGCCCTCGCCTCGTCCGGCGCGATGGAGAGCATCTCCTCCCGCGTGATCCAGACATAGTCCTGGTTGTGCGCGCCCCTCCGCTCCTCCGGGCGGAGATCGACCTGCCTCGGCAGGTCCGCGCATCCGAGATGCAGGACCAGCCCGTCCTCCGGGTAGCGCCACGCGAACCGACCGTCCGGGTCTGCCACATCGGCGACCTCCGTCGCGGCAAGCTGGGTCCTCCGGCGCTCCCAGTTCTCCACGGCCCTCTCCAAAACTTCCAGCAGCAGATGGGGGTCCCGCGTGTGCCGGGAGCCCAGCAGCTCCCCCTCGGTCGTCACGGCGAACTGCCCCTGGTGGCACTCCCCGTGCTCCGGCTCGACCATCCGGGCCTTCGCCTCCTCGAACGACAGCCCGAACCGCCCCTGCCACGCGACCAGGCGGAGGAACCGGCCCTCCTCGTCGTCCTGCCGCTGAAGAGAGCTGATGTTGGCCGCCACCGGGACAAAACGCCCCTTCAGAAGCTCAATGATGCGCGGATCGGAAAACGTGAGCGCACGGCCCACGACCCCGTTGTTTCAGACGCACCCCAGCGGGTGGCCGTTCATCGCCCAGATGAACATCGGCTTCATCTGCCTGGCCGCCTCCTGCCGCCCCTCCCAGAGATTTCCGATCCAGGGGATCTCCGTCCATCGCTCCTGAGAGGCCCTGGGCCGGCAGGCCTCGAACAACTCCGGGAACGTCCTGTCGTTCAGCTCCGGCGGCGGGTTGGTTATGCGATCCATCTATTCGTTCCTCCTGTTTTTTTCGTGGTTCGTGATCCGTGATCCGTGATCCGTGATCCGTTGCTCCATCTCCCTTCGGACCCGCACGGCCAGGGCCGTCTCGTCCACCTCCACGTCCGCCCAGCGGACCGGCCCCCCCTCCCCCACCTCGCGCCTCAGCCTCACGCCGTGCGCCAGGCCCATCGGCAGCAGCCCGGACCTCAGGGCCTCCTCTGCGGGCGTCAGCCTGCCGTAAACGGAGTATCCCCCCTCCCCGTCCAGCGTCTCCCCCGCTGCAAGGTGGCGCTTGGCCGTGGCGACCACGTCCGCGATGAACCCGGCCGGGCAGCCCGTCGCCTCCCCCCGCAGGCCCGCCTTCAGGACGCTGATCGTCAGCTCCATGCCCACCAGGTGATACGGCCTGTACACGGCCGCGTAGCGCCCCGTGGAATCGGTCACCAGGCCGTACTCGGCGAAGCAGCGCCGGATGTAGTCCCGCGGGGCTTCGAGCGTCACATAGACCCCACAGCGCAGGTCCCGGTGGACCGGACGCCCGTCCCGCTCCAGGCTGGAGACCACCTCCACCGTCCCCCGGTGCGCAAGTTGCCCCCCGTCGCCCCGGGGCCGGCAGACGTGCTGCAGGTCATCCACCCCGCAGGGCGGAAACCCCAGCCCCTCCGGCTGGGGCCGCAGGCCCGTCGCATTGGCCACCGCCGCCATTTCGATGGCCGACTTCGTGCCGTCCAAAAAGGAGTTGAACATCCGGGGGTTGAAGCCGCCTTTCGCCACCATCTCCGGGCTGTAGCCGAAGTGTTCCCAGACCGTGTCCGGCGTGGACCGATGGTAGACCGGCAGGTACTTCGTCCCCTTGCCCGCGCAGACCACATCGAACCCGCAGAGCCGGGCCCACTCCACCAGCTCGCAGATCAGGGCAGGCTGGTCTCCATAGGCCAGGCTGTAGACGACCCCGGCCCCGGCAGCCCGCCCGGCCAGCAGCGGCCCGGCCAGGGCGTCCGCCTCCACGTTGACCATGACGATGTGCCGCCCGCTCTCGAACGCCTTCAGCGCGTGCCCGATGCCCGCGGCCGGGTCCCCCGTCGCGTCCACGACCACCTCCAGGCCGTCCGCCCGGATGAGCGCCTCGCTGTCTTCGGTGACGCAGGTCGATCCCTCCTTGAGCGCCTGCGCAAAGCCCTTTGCCCCGAACTGCTCCTCCGGCCACTCCGCGCGGCGCAGCCCCTCGCGCGCCCGCTCCCGCGACAGGTCCGCCACGCCCAGCACCTGCAGCCCCGGCACGCGCCGCGCCTGGCTCAGAAACATCGTCCCGAACTTCCCCGCCCCGATCAACCCGGCGCGCAGCGGATTGCCCGACGCAGCGCGTCTGGACAGCAACTCGGACAGCGAACCTCCGGTCAATGCGCACCTCCTGACGCTGTCAGCCGGGCAGCATCCGCCCCAGCACCTTTCCTTCAAAGGCAAAAGGCTCGCCCCGAAGCGCCTGGACGTAGCCCGACGCCACCTCCCTCGACAGGCTCCCGCCGTGCATGGGATGAATCCATTGATAGTCGAGCCGCTCCAGCCGATCCACCACCCGGCGCACGGGCCCCTCCGCCGCAAAGATGCCCACCGTCCGATAGAACTGGCACATCTCCCTGCCCAGGTTCTCCCGGACGATGGGAGGCTGTTCGCCTGGCTGGATGAACAGGTCCGCCGGGAAGATCCCCCTCGTCGTCTCGTCATACACCATCATGGAGTCCCAATGGTGCACGTGGGGTGTCTCGATAAAACGCAGCTTATGTTTTCCCAGGTCGATCCCATCGCCGTCCAGAACGCCCTGCACGGGACCCGCATAGTCCCACTGCGCCAGGTTGAGCTTCGCCCCCATGTCGCTGCACACCAGCGCCGCTTTGGGGGCCCCGGCGACAAAGCGCCCCATGCCCCCGCACTCGTCCCCCTCGAAGTGCGGGACGATCACGTACTCCAGGCGCGCCGGGTCGAGCACCTCGCTCACCGCCTTCCGCACGTCGTCATACCACGGATGATACCCCGTGTGGATGATCGCGGGATGCTCGTCGTCGATCAGGAACTGGTTGAACCCCAGCGCGTATTCCGAAACGTGCGTGCAGATCCGATAGATGCCGTCGGCCACCCGGTCAATCTTTGCCATGGCTGAACCTCCCCGTATATGTATCGCGCAGGAATGAATTCCCACGCTACCTTATGAGAAGTCCCAAGAAAGCCTCCTCCTTTTAGAGCGTAATATACGGCATAAACAGGCCAGATTTCAAAACATTTTCCATCCTGTCTGAAGATATGCAAAAATTCTGTTGACAGCCCCGGATTTTCTGTATAGGCTATAGATGGGTCTGTAATTGTAACTAAGAAACAAGGATAACTAAGGAAGGACCCCTTTTCATCTTCCCCTCGATACGCAGCCTCCGGCTGCTACTCGGGGATACGGCAATCCGTTCATCCCGAGTAGCCCCGCAGGGGCGTATCGAGGGATCATCATACAGAGGAGGTCTGCGATGGACCGCGAATCCATGACCAATGAGGAGAACTACCACTTTGACATAGCCGGCTACCTGATCGTGCGGGGCGCGCTCACCCCCAGAGAGGTCGAGACCCTCAACCAGGCGCTCGACAGGGCCGGCCGAACCGAAGGCATGCTGGGCTTTCCTGCGCCCCTGCGCGAGCCGTTCCGGGACCTGATGGTCCACCCCATCCTGGTCTGGCACCTCAACCAGATCATCAACTACGGCTTCCGGCTGGACCGTCAGCCCGTGCTTCTGGGCAGCCCGCAGGACAGCCTGGGCAGCGATCTGGTGGGGGGCAACGAGCCTCGCGACCCGGCTCGCGCCTACTATCATCAGAACGGACGTCGGGTCTGCATGGGGGCGCGGGCGATCTGGGCGCTGTCGGACGTGAACAAGGGGGACGGCGGCTTTGTGGTGGTCCCGTGCTCTCACAAGAGCAATGTGGAGACTCCGCAGGACATATCGACCGGCAAGGACGACCTGGGGTTGACCGTCCAGCCGGTCCTGAAGGCCGGAGATCTGCTCATCGTGGCGGCGACCTTGCTTCAGGGGATGCGCCCCTCGAAGAGGCCACAGCGATTGCTGTCGTATGAGTATCTGGGTCGGGCGGCCATCGGGTCCATCGGCACAGGTCCAGACACCGAAAAAGACCCCTATCCTGAGTGGATGTCTGCGCTGACCCCGGTGCAGCGGGCCTCCCTCTACAAGCCCGGCTACCGGAGCACCTATCCTCCGCCGACCATCCGGACGGACGGCAAGGCCTGCAAGCTGGACGAGTCGCGCCGGGTCTTCCATCCCTCCATTTATATCAAGGACCCCCACTCCACCATTGACGAGAAGGAGTTCTATTTCTGGGACCTGTGCGGGTATCTGGTCGTCCGGAACGTGATGACGCCCGATGAACTCAAACTGGCTAACGAGGCCATCGACCGTTTCGAGGATAAGATCGTGGTGGGCGAGGAACTGGCCGCCGGCTCCAGGAGCATGGCCGGCACGGGTCGTCCCCTGCTGAGCAACCTGCTGGAACTCCCCCGGCCTTACTGCGAGCCCTTCTGGAAGATGATCGCCCATCCGGTCGTGGAGCACCGCCTGAACTGGATGGGGGCCAGCGGCGGCCGGTGCGGCGGACCCACGGCCTTCTGCTCCGTGAAGGGGACCTCCGGCCACGCCCTGCACAGCAACAACGAACCCCTCTACCCTCAAATGGGCTACGTCTTCCAGAATGGCCGGAGCTACGACCAGGCCGTCACCGTGGCCTGGCAGCTCCGCGACGTGCTGGAGGGCCTCGGCGGCTTCGCCTGCGTGCCCGGCAGCCATAAAGCCTTCTACCCCATGCCGCCGGGCATCCGGTCCTGCGACGACGACATGGGCCTGGTCGTCCAGCCCGTCATGAAGGCCGGCGACGTCCTCTTCTTCGCGGATGGAGCGACCACGCACGGCGCCCTCGCCTGGAAGAACGACATCCCCCGCCGGGGGCTCCTGATCAAGTACTCCTCCCGGAACTTCCACCGGAGCGGCGGGGACATGGTCCACCCGCACGTCCGCTGGGGAGACCTGGTCGAAGACATGACCGACGCGCAACTCGCGGTCATGCGCGGCCCGGACCGCGACGTGCGCGAGCACAACGTGCCCCGGCTCATTGTCAAGGACGGCAAGATCGAAGTCTCCTATGAGCGGGGGAACACCCTCTACAGCAAGGAGGCCCCCACAGGGCCGGTGGCCAAACAGAAGTAACCTGTCGAAGCAGACGGACCACCCTCAAACAAGACAAGGCAGCCGGTGACGCATCGGCTGCCTTGTCTGTTAGCATCTCTTCTTTTCCGCTCACCCTCACCTCGCAAAAGGATCGGGCATCAGCTCCCCCGACAGCGCCCCGTAGGCCGGCTCCCGCCGCTCGTACCAGCACATCCCCTTGAAGGTCGCGTCCCCCACGCACCGGGGCAAATCCTCCAGGTCCACGTCCGCCCAGACCGGGCGCTGCGTCCCCCCGGACAGCGCCAGCGTCTCCCCCCTCGGCGAGAAGACGCCCGTGCCGTAGGTCCAGTTCCGCGAGACGACCATGTAGACGTGGTTGTCCATCGCCCGCATGCGCTGGATCATGAGCCACCGCTCGATGTCGAAGTCGTGCGGGTGGCGGTGGAAGCACGTGGAGGCCCGGTGGTCCCCCATGATGGGCAGGCAGAGGATCTCCGCCCCCTTGCGCGCCGGGACCCGCGCGGACTCCAGCGCCGAGGAGTCCATGCAGATGTTCATCGCCACCTTCGCGTTGTCGAGCTGAAACACCGGGAAGTCGTGCCCCGGCGTGATCCCCCACCAGACCTCCAGGGGCTGGGCCAGGTGTACCTTTCGGTACTTCCCCGCCAGCTCGCCCTGTTTGTCGATCAGGACCGCGGTGTTGTGGACCATCTCCCGGTTCTTCTCCAGCACCGAGAAGCAGAGCGCCATCCGGTGCTCCCGCGCAAAGGTCTGAAAGGGCGCGATCTCCTTCCCCGGCACCTCAAAGGCCAGCCGGGGCGCCGTCTTGTGGTTGATCGGCATCCGCATGGCGAGCATGAACTCCGGGAGACAGAGCAGGTCCACGCCCTGCCTCGCCGCCTCCCGGCACATGCCCAGGTAGAACTCCGTGTTCCTCCGGAGGGAGCCCTTCCCGGAGGGCAGAGTCCCCCCGGCGGCCCCCAGCCGCATCCGGCGCGGCCGGGGGGCCGGCGTCCGCCGGAGCTGCGGCGCCGACCACCGGACCTCCCCCCGCTGCGACCACGCCATCAGGAGCTTGACCGCCGCCGTCCTGGCCCCCTCCGAGACCCGCGCCCGCCCCTCGTAGTGGACGTGCCCGCCCTGGAACTTCTGCGGGAAGACCGGCTCCCACCCCACCATCTGACCCCGCTCGTCCAGCCACGTCAGCGCGACATTGACCGAGTCATAGCCCCGCTCCAGGTCCTGCCACCGGGCCTGGATGGAGAACCTCACCCACTCCCCCGCCTTCGGGGCCGGGTAGAGGACCTCCCACCCCCCGTAGCACCCCTCGCTCCCGTTGCTCGCGACCACCCACTCCCCCCCCTCCCTGCGCGTCTTCGGGGCGATGGCCGGCCTCGGTGCCCACGCGCGCGACCCCTTCAGGCGCAGGGTTGAATTTCCTTCGGACATCGGCGTCTCCCGGTTTGAGATGGAATGTCTCAGCCCTCGCCCAGACCTGCCGCGTGGCGGCGGGCGGCCGGGTCGCCCGCGGCGTGGAGCATCCCGCTGCCCTGATCAATATAGATCATGACCGGCGAGGCAATCGGCGTCGGCTTGGCCTCCACCTGATGTCCGCGCCGGGCCAGCTCCTCCTGAACGCCCTGTCCCACGCGGTCGCTGACCGTCAGCGACCCCGCCCGGACGAACGCCTGCGCGCGGTTGGGGTTGGGATCGAACGAGTTCTGGTGATGCGCCGTGGCGAAGCGCGGCGCGGTGACGGCCTCCTCAGGCCCCAGGCCGAACTCGATGAAATCGAGCAGCAGGTTCAGGGTCGTCTGGTCCTGCAGGTCCCCCCCGGCGACGCTGATCGCCAGGATCGGCCTGCCGTCCTTGAGGACCAGCGTGGGGGTGAGCGTGATGCGCGGGCGCTTTCCGGGCTGGATGCAGTTGGGGTGCCCCGGCGTGGTGTTGAGGCTGCGCAGCCGATTGCCGAAGGAGACCCCTGCCCGCCCGCTGCCGCCGTCGCGGTAGACATTGGCGCTCGGCGTGGCCGAGACCACGTTGCCCCAGCGGTCGGCCACCACGCAGGTCGTCGTCCCGCCCGTCCCCGGCCGGAACGCCCCCCCCTCCTTGAGCGGCTTCAGGTGATACGGATCGCCCGGACGGGCCTCCAGCGACGCCCTCTTCATGTCGATCAGCGGCCGGCGGATCGCCGTGTAGGCGTCGGACAGCAGCGCAGACATCGGGACATCCACAAAGGCCGGGTCCCCATAGTACGCGTCCCGGTCCGCCATCGCCAGCTTGATGGCCTCCGCCACCACGTGCACGTAGTCCGCCGAGAAGTGCCCCATGCCCTTCAGGTCAAACCCCTCCAGCAGGCGCAGCGCCTGGCAGAGATAGGGCCCCTGCGTCCACGTGCCGCACTTGCAGACCGTGTACCCCCGGTAGTTCACCGTCACCGGGTCCTCCACCGTCGTGACGTGGGCCGCCAGGTCCGCCTTGCGAAGGAACCCCCCCTTCTCGATGTAAAAGGCCTCCAGGTCGTCCGCGATGTCGCTGCGAAGCCTGTTCCGTCCGTAAAACCGGTCCGTGGCGGCCTGCAGCTTCTCCGCGCGGCCTCCGGTCGTGAGCCGCTCCTCCTCCACCATCCTGCGCAGCGTGACCGCGAGCCGGGGGTGCCAGTCCTCCTTCCCCGCGTCCAGGAGGGCCAGCACGGGCGCCACGATCTCCTCAAACGACATCGTGCCGTACCGCTGGAGCGTGGTGACGCACAGGTCCACCACCGAGGGGACCGGGGCCATCTTGATGTCCCGATCCGGAATCCCGTTTTTCATGTACCAGTCGATCGCCGCCTGCGAAAGCGGCGCGCGCCCCTGGCCGCTGAGCGCCTTCACCTCCTGCCTTTTGGCGTCATAGATCAGGAGGGGCACCTCCCCGCCGATCGAGCAGGCCCCGTGGTCCGTGACGTTGAGCGCCAGGATCGTGGCCGCCGCTGCGTCCGCCGCATTCCCGCCCCGGTCCAGGATTTCAACCCCCGCCGCCACGGCCCCCGCGCCTCCGGCGGCCACGACCCCCGTCTTGCTGACCGCCTTCCAGCCTATCTGCTGAGCGTCTATTTTCATGAGTCTCTCCTTTAATTTTGTTATCGTGAGCCTCTCCTGCCGTTAATATACGGAGCAACCGTCCACGAAATCAAGAAATCTTTCAATCCGTTGAACCGACAAAAATGACATCCCCGCTTCGGATGTTTGCGTCCTGGATGCCGTTGACAATCGCCTCAGCGAATTCCTCGACCGTCGGCAGCCTTCCCACCTGATGCCGGCGTTCTGTAAGCAACCCCCGTTGCGCCCTTTCGAGCAACTTCGGCGTAATCGTGCCTTCGACCATATCCCCGCTGGCGATGATCAAACGAATGCCACGAGCCGAAAGCTCAGGAATACGAGCGCGCAACGCATCCTCGCCCGCCCTCTTGCTCACAGCGACGATTTCGTAGACCCTGTGGACAGGCTTCTGCCCGTAGAAGTGCGCCCAGTGGCTGGTGACGAAGACGATGCATCCGCCCGGCGGCATGACCGGAGCGAAGACCTCGACAGCGCGCACCTGGGCATCCCTGTTGAGTTGCATGGCATATTCGGTGGATTTATCCTTTTCCAGCCCGCCGCTCGCGTTCAGCACCAGGATGTCAAGCTGTGGAAAGCTGGAGGTCACAGCCCTTTTCATGGCCTGCAAATCCCCCTCCTGCGTCACATCCGCCTGGGCCAAAAGCGCGCGCCGCCCCACAGCCCGGATGGCCGCGGCCACCTCCTCGGCGCGGGGGCCTTTGCTGCGGTAGTTGATGACGACATCGACCCCGCGTTCAGCAAGCAGACGGGCGACGCCTGCTCCGATCCCGCGCGATGCGCCCGTGATCAGCGCCACCTTATTTCGGAAGTCTGTCATGTCATCCTTCTCCCTTGACCTTCCGGCCCGCCCCTCGTATTTTAGCCCCGTCCTGTGCAGTCCCCCCCAAGATTTAAAACCATCCTCCTGGAGAGGCGCGCCATGTATTTCATCAACGGCATCAACCCGAACGAGATCGGCGACTTCGAGGTCGTCGCGCACGAGGGCCGGCTCCACGCCTTCTACCTCGCGCTCCCCAGCCACGACGCCATCGGCCACCTGGTCAGCGACGACGGCATCCGCTGGGACCCCCTCCCCCCGGCCCTCCGCACCGGCGCTCCCGACGACTTCGACGGCGACCAGATCTGGACCATGGGCGTCTTTCAGAAAGGCGGGATCTGGTTCATGCTCTACACCGGCAACGAGCGGCGGGGCCGCATCCAGCGCATCGGTCTGGCCACCAGCCCGGACCTGATGACCTGGACCAAGTACCCGGGCAACCCCGTGGCCGCGCCCGACCCGCGCTGGTACGAGGCCGAGCAGACCGGCAACTACCGCATCGACTGGCGAGACCCCCACGTCATCGAGCGGGACGGCCTCCTCCACGCCTTCCTCTGCGCCCGCGAGAACGCCGGCCTGCTCAACCGCCGGGGCTGCGCCGCCCACCTGACGAGCGCCGACGGCTATCGCTGGGAGGTCCGGCCCCCCGCCTGCACGCCCCGCAACGCCTACGACTTCGAGTGCCCCTCCGTCTTCGAGCTGAACGGCAAATTCTACATGGTCGCCATCCTGGGCGGGCACGGCCGGATGGTCTACCGCGTCGCAGACCGGGTGGAAGGCCCCTACCTCCGGCCCCCGGACGACAGCCTCACGCCCGGACTGAACATGTCCGTCCGCCCCTGCCTCTGGCAAGGCAGACTGCACCTCTTCCACTGGGGGCGCGGGCAGCGGGACTGGTCCACCTGGAACCCCACATACGCAACGCTCTCCAGCCCCAAAGTCGCCCGCGCGGACGCGGAGGGGAACCTGATCGCGGAGAGCTTCGACTGGTCGCCGCTCCATCGGGGAGGCAGGGAATTGCTCTCCCCCCGCTCCGGCGGAGGGGCCTCGTGCGGAGAGTGGGAGTGGGAAGGAGAGGACCTCGTCGGGAGGTCCGAAAGGGGAGGGGGCATCTACCTGACCGATGCCGATTACGAGGACTTTGAGCTGACCGCCGAGGTCGAGCTGGACACGGCCCACCCGGCCCGCGAGTTCGGCCTGGCCGTCCGCGCGGACGAGACGGGCGATCAGGGCATCTTTGCGGCCTGCGTCCCCGGCCGCTACGCCGTCGAACTCGTGAAGCTCATCCACAACCGCAACAGAGGCCCGGAGTCCCTGGGGCGCGGGCGGAGCGTCCTTCAGACCTTTCACCTCCCGCCCGCCCCGGACGGCCGGTATGCCCTCCGGCTGATCGCCTTCGGCCCCTCCGTGGAGGTGAACGTGAACGGCCGCCTGGTCCTGCACGCCCTCACCCTCCCCCGCCGCCGCGGCCGGCTCGGCGTCTTCGTGGAGGACGGCGGAGGGCGCTTCCGGAACGTCGCGGTCCAGCCCCTCCAGGCCCCGGCCTGCAACTGGGAAGGCTGAAAATCAAAGAAGAAACGGAGAAGGGAGAGTCGGAGAAACGGGGAGAGAGTCTTTTCCCCGGCTCTCCGCTTCCCCGGCTCTCCGGTTCTGTGAGGGGCAGGGGGAGGAGTGTTCCCCGATTCCCCCTTCTCCGGTTCTCCGTTTCGTCTTTTTTTACGGCGTGGGCGCGTCCTCCCGCAGCAGCCCCTCGGCCTTCAGGTCCGCCCAGAGGCCCGCCGGGATCGGGTGCCGGAACAGCCTGGCGTTCGATTGAACGTGCTCCGGCTTGAACCCGCCGGGGATCACGGCGGCCACGACCGGGTGGGCCAGCGGGAACTGCAGCGCGGCGGCGGGCAGCGGCGCCTTGTGCCGGCGGCAGACGGCCTCGATGCGCCGGGTCTTCTCCAGGACCTCGGCGGACGCGGGCGCGTAGGCGTAGCGCGCCCCTTCCACCGGCCCGGTCGCCAGGATGCCAGAGGCGAACACCGCTCCGATCACGACCCCCACGCCCCGCTCGACGCACCTCGGAAACTCCACGTCCAGGACCTTCTGGTCCAGCAGCGTGTAGGGCATCGCGACGATGAAAAAGTCCAGGTCCACGTGATCCAGAAAGCGCGGGATCGCGCCCAGCCGGTTGATGCCCGCGCCCACCCCCTTCACCTGTCCGCCGGCGCGCAGCTCCTCCAGCGCCCGCCAGCCGCTCGTCAGGAGCTGCGCCACGTAGGCCGAGACCCGCTCCTCCGTGACGTGAAACAGGTGGTCCAGGTCGTGGATGAGCAGGAGATCCACGGAACTCAGGCCGAGCCGCTGAAGGCTGTCCTCGTAGGACCGCATGATCCCGTCGTAGCTGTAGTCGAAGACGACCTCAAAGGGCAGGCCGCCCGCCCACATCCCCCGGTCGAAGGTATCCAGATCGCGCGTGGCCCGCAGCACGCGCCCCACCTTGGTGGACAGCACAAACTCCTTGCGCGGCTGCTCGCGGAGAAAGTGCCCGATGCGGTGCTCGCTCTTGCCGTAGCCGTAGAAGGGGGCCGTGTCGAAGTAGCGCACGCCCGCGTCCCAGGCGGCCCGGAGCGTCGCCTGCGCATCCGCCTCGCTCACCCTCTCGAACAGCTCCCCCAGGGGCGCCCCGCCGAAACCCATCCCGGTCACCTCCACGCCCGTGCGCCCCAGCCTTCGCCTCGCTATGTCACTCATGACCGTCGCTCCAGAACGATTGAATGGAAGACCAATCTGCGAGGTATCCTGTCTCCGCCGCCTCTGGAATGTACCTTCAATCCCGGCGCGTGTCAACACCGGAGATGCACATTTTGTTGGCGCTCTCTCCTATCCCTTTGTATATTAGCCCCGGCATTATGAACCTGGACCTCGCTCACGACCGCAAGGAGAAATCCCCATGAAAGAGCACCGCCACCCCCATCCGCACAGGGACCCCCGCCAGCCGCGCCACAGCGCCCGGCCCGGCACGAACCCCCCCGTCTTCGCCTGGAAACCTCTAAAGGACCAGCCGTCCTATCGCCTCCGGGTCGCCCGCGACGCGGCCTTCTCAGACCTCTGTCTGGATGTGAGCAACCTGACCGACTCCGTCCACCTGCCGGAGAGGGCCTTTGCGCCCGGCCGCTACTTCTGGAAGTGGTCCGCCGGCGCAGCCGAGTCGGAGGTCTTCGCCTTTGAAATCTCCTCCGACGCCGTCGTCCTGGAGGTCCCCCCCGTGGCCGAGTGGCTGGGCCGCCTTCCGAAGGGGCACCCCCGCATCTACATCCGCCCCGAGGACGTCGAGGCCCTGCGGGAGTCGCGGGGCCGCGAGCGCGCCGCCCTCTGGAGGGACCTGCGGGCCCAGGCCGACGCCTTCCTGGCCGAGCCCCACGAGCTAACCGAGCCCCCCTTCCTGCCCGACTGGAGCAAGGACTACCACGAGGCCTTCGCGGTCTGGTACCGCGTCCTGCGGGAGTCGCGGAAGTTCACGAGAGGGGCCGAGGCCCTGGCGCTAACCTACCTGGCCAGCGGAGAGGCGGAATACGCCCGCGCGGCCTGCCAGCGCATGGCCTCCGTCTCCCGCTGGGACCCGGCGGGGTCCACCCACCTGGCCCACAACGACGAGGCCCACATGTCCGTCACCTGGCACGGCCCGGCGGCCTGCGACTGGGCCTGGGACCGGTTCACCGACGAGGAGCGCGCGCGGGTGATCGACCAGTTCCGCCGGCGCGGGCAGATGGTCTACGACCGCATGCACGGCCAGGGGTCCTACGGCGTCTCCCGGTTCGACTCCCACGCGGGCCGCGAGATCGTCTTCCTGGCGCACATCGCCTTCGTCTTCCACGACCACATCCCCCAGGCCGCCGCCTGGCTGGAGTGGCTGCGCCCGGTCCTGTGCGGCGTCTGGCCCATCTGGGCCGGAGACGACGGGGCCTGGGCCGAGGGCCCCTCCTACAGCCTCTCCTACGTGGGCATCATGACCATGTTCGCCACGGCCCTCAAGCGCGGGGCCGGCGTGGACCTCTACCGGCGCCCCTTCTGGAGGAACCACGCCCGGTGGCGCGTCGCCTGCGTCCCCCCTTACGCGGAGTGGATCGGCTTCGGGGACAACTCCGAGCGCGCGGAGGGGAACTGGCGGTCCCACGCCGCCCTGGTGGAGCTGATCGACCGGGAGACCGGCGCGGACGAGTTCGGGGACTACGTCGCCGCCTTGCGGGCCGAGGCCGACCGCATGACCGTCAAGCCCGGCCCGCCCGACATGCCCTCCCAGCGCTACCTGGCGCCCCTCTCCCCCGCGCGGGGCCAGCGTCCCCCGAAGAGCGACCTCCTGCGCGTCTTCCCCGCCGCCGGATGGGCCGCGATCCGGACCAGCCTCGACGACCCCGCCCGCGACATCGCCCTGATCTTCCGCTCCTCCCCCTACGGGGCCATCAGCCACTCCCACGCCAACCAGAACGACTTCATCCTCCACGTGGCCGGAAAGGTGATGGCCATGCCCAGCGGCTACTACGACGGCTACGGCTCAGACCACCACTACCACTGGGTCTGGCACACCAAATCCCACAACTGCGTCACCCTCTCCGACGCCCCCCAGCTCATGCGCTCCCACGACTCGCAAGGCGCGGTCGAGAACGCCTTCGAGGACGAGCGCCTCGTCTACCTCCGGGGCAACGCCGACGCCGCCTACGCCGACCGGGCGGTCCGCTGCCGCCGGCACCTCCTCTTCCTCAAGCCCCACGCCTGCCTCGTCCTGATCGACGAATTCGTCGCCCGGCCCGACGTCGCCTCGGCCCTGCAGTGGAACATCCACTCCTGGAGCGCCTTTGCGGTGGATCACGAGGCCCGGACCTTCGCGCTCGAACGCGAGGGGAGCGCCCTGAAGGGCCACTTGATGTACCACAAGAACGCCTTCTTCTCCCTGAGCGAGGGGTGGGACCCGCCAACGATGAAGGAGAAGGACGACTCCCGGTGGTTCCCGCAACATCACCTCCGCTTCACGACCTCCGGCCTGGCCCCGAGGCGCAACCTCGGCGTGGTCCTCTGCCCCGGCCACGCCCTCCTCACCCCCGCGCAGGTCCTCACCGAGCGCTCCGGCGAGGCCGAGGTCGCCCGCATCGGCGACGACCTGATCCTGGTCAACCAGGCCGACGCGATGGAGTACCGGGACATCCGCACCGACGCCCTGGCGCTGCTCATCGTGCAGGGTCAACGCTACGAGATTCGAGACGAGGGAATTCGATGAGAGGAGTCAATCCATGACCAAATCCGCCATCCTGGGCAGGGGCATGCAGCCGCCCTCCGCCCCCTATTCGCTCGCCGTTGAAGCGCAGGGCCGGCGCACGCTCCACATCTCCGGCCAGATCCCCGTGGACGCGCAGGGCGCCCTCGTGGGGAAGGGCGACATCCGCGCCCAGACCGTCCAGGTCTTCGAGAACATCAAGGCCCTCGTGGAGGCCGCCGGCGGCGCGCTGGAGAACGTCGTCAAGGTCGGCATCTTCGTCACCGACATCCGCTTCCGGGACACCATCACCGAGGTGCGCCGGCGCTATCTGAAGGAGCCCTTCCCGGCCGCCACGATGGTCGAGATCAGCCGCCTGGTCTCCCCGGACTGGCTCGTGGAAATCGAGGCCGTGGCCGTGCTGGACTGAAAAGGCAGACCCAACCCCCTAACCCCCTTCCCCGCAGGGGAAGGGGGAACAGGCATGCTTTCTCCCCTCTCCCTTCGGGGGAGGGGATGGGGGAGGGGTCTCACATCTAACAGGGAGGACCGTGTGGAGGAGGGTTCCGGGCCAGAAGGCCCCTCGTCGGGCATGCGCCTGACCAACCGGCAGATCTACGCCTTCGCGTTCGCCAACAACTTCTGCATCGCCATCCTCTACCTGAACCTCCCCCTCCGCGCCATGTCGCTGGGGGCGGACGCCTTCCACCTCGGCCTGATCGGAGGGATCTGGTCCCTGTCCGCCATCTGCGCCGCGGTCCTGTGCGGCCGGCTCTCCGACCGGATCGGCCGGGACGGCCTGATGGCCCTCGGCCCGCTCCTGAGCGGCCTGGCGACCCTTTCCCTTCTCGCCGTCCCAAAACTCTCCCACGTCTTCGCGGTCGCAGCCGCCATGGGCGTCTCCAGCGCCCTCTTCTGGCCGTCCATCGAGGCCAAGGTGGCGGACATCTCCGGGCGTCACGAGATGGGGGACCGCCTGAGCCGCTTCAACGTCTCCTGGAGTTCGGGCAGCGGCCTCGGCACCCTCCTCTCCGGCGTCATCGCGGAGCAGAGCGCCCTCCTCCCCTTCTGGGTGGCCTCCGCCGTGCTCCTGCTGTTGAGCCTTCGGCTCGCCCTCCTCGCCCGCTTTGGAGAGAGCAAGGCCCGCCCCGCAGATCACGCCTCTGTCGCGCCTCCTCCCCCTCACAGAGAGGCCGCCGCCTTCCTCCTCGCCTCTCGCCTGGTCCACTTCGGCCTCACCTTTACTATCGGCTCCATCCGCTGGCTCTTCCCCAAGCTCGCCGTGACCCTCGGCCTGCACGGTATGGCCATCGGCCTGGTGCTGGGGATGCTCACCGGCGCGCAGGCCCTGGGGTTCCTCGGCATGGCCCTCGTCCGGCGGTGGCAGTACGCCTTCAACGCCCTGCTCCTCTCCCTCCTCCTGCCCCTGGCCGGCCTCGCCCTCGCCTGGTGGGCCTCCACGCCGTTCGGGTTCGGGGTCGCCTTTTTCGCCGTCGGCCTGGGCGGGGGGATGACCTTCAACCTCTGCCTCTTCTACAGCGTGCAGGGCGCTCACGCCAGGGGGAGCAACGCCGGCCTGCACGAGGCCATCGGGGGCCTCGGCTGGATGCTCGGTCCGTTCCTCGGCGGCATAGTGGCCAGGCAGGTCTCCCTCCCGGCCACGAGCCTCCTCAACCTCGCCCTGGTCGCGCTCGTCCTCATCGGGGTCAGCCTCTACTGGGTCCGGGTAAAGGCCGAATCCCGGCGCGAAAAGGTCGGACACGTCGCGGCGTAAATAGTAGGGGCGCGGCATGCCGCGCCCCTACCTGCCTGGGTCGTCAACTCACCCCTATCCCACCATCCCCTCGATCTCCGCCTTCACGTATTCCACCAGCCCGTCCAGCGGCACATCCACGATCTTCTCCGCGTCCCGGCGCTTCACCTCCACGCACCCCTTCTCCAATCCCCGCGCCCCCACCGTGACCCGCAGCGGGACCCCGATCAGGTCCGCGTCGTTGAACTTCACCCCCGCCCGCTCGTCCCGGTCGTCTAACAGCGCCTCCACCCCGGCCTCCTGCAACTCCCGGTAGACCCTCTCCGCAGCCTCCGTCTCCCCCTTCGGAGTCCTGCTGTTCACGACCACGATATAGACCTGAAACGGCGCGACGGCCGTCGGCCAGACGATCCCCCGGTCGTCGTGGCGCGCCTCGATGATGCACGCCAGCAGCCGGTCGATGCCCAGGCCGTAGCACCCCATCACTAAGGGCCGCGCCTGTCCCTGCTCGTCCAGGAACGTCGCGCCCATGCGCTCGCTGTATTTCGTCCCCAGCTTGAAGATATTCCCCACCTCCACCCCCCGCGCGCTCCGCAGCGCCGCACGGCATCGGGGGCAGGGCATGCCCTCCGACACGGCTACCAGGTCCGCCACCAGGTCCGGCTGAAAGTCCCGCCCCGCGTTGACGTTCAGGCAGTGATACCCCTCCCGGTTGGCCCCGGCCACCAGGTTGGGCGACCCTGCGACCAGGTCATCCACCGCCACCAGCGCCCCCCCGCGCAGGCCGACCGGCGACCCGTAGCCCGGCTCCGCGCCCACCGCCCGGATCTCCTCGTCCGTGGCCGGGCGCAGGTCCCTCGCCCCGGCCGCCTTCGTCAGCTTGGCCTCGTTCAGGTCGCAGTCCCCCCGCACCACGGCAAAGACCAGCCTGACCTCCCCCTCCACCGTCCCGGTCAGAAACACCGCCTTGGCCGTCCGGCTGGCCGGGACCTTCAGAAACGCCGCCAGCTCCGCGATGGTCCTGCACCCCGGCGTCTCCACCTCCTGCATCGGAAGCGGCCCCTCCGCCGGAGGCGCGTCTTTCGCGCAGGCCGCCACCTGCCGGTTGGCCCGGTAGCCGCAGGCGTCGCAGAGCAGCAGCGTGTCCTCCCCGACCGGGTTCAGGTACATGAACTCGTGCGCCCCCGTCCCCCCCATCATCCCCGTGTCGCTCTCCACCGCGATCACCGAATCCCCCAACCCCACGCGCCGGAAGACGTTCTGATACGCCTCATACTGCCGCTCATAATACCGGTCCAGGTCCCCCGCGTCCGCGTGAAAACTGTAGGCGTCCTTCATCGTGAACTCCCGCACCCGGATCAGCCCCCCCCGGCTGCGCGGCTCGTCCCGGAACTTGGTCTGGACCTGAAAGATGCCCATCGGCAACTGCCGGTGGCTCCGGATCACCTGCCGCGCCAGGTCCGTCGCGGCCTCCTCGTGCGTCATGCCCAGGCACATCTCCCGGCCCGACCGGTCCTTCAGCCGCATCAGCTCCGGCCCCACCTCCCCCCAGCGCCCGCTCTCCTGCCACAGCTCCGCCGGCTGCGCGACCGGCATCAGCACCTCGCAGCAGCCCGCCGCCGCCATCTCCTCCCGCACGACGGCCTCGATCCTCTGCTTGACCCGCAGCCCCAGCGGGAGATAGCTGAAGATACCCGCTGCAACAGGTCTCACCAGCCCCGCCCGCAGGGCGAGCCGGTGGCTGACCGCCTCCGCGTCCGCCGGGGCCTCGCGCAGGGTCTGGGTGAACAGGCGAGAGTAGCGCATGGAACCCTATCCCTTTCCCTTGCCGTCGCACAGCATGCTCAGGAGATGAGAAATCGTCTCCTTCATCTTGTCCCTGGACACGACCATGTCCACGAACCCGTGCTCCAGCACGTGCTCGGCCCGCTGCGCCAGGCGGAGGGCCTCCTGTTCCTCCGGCGTGATCGACCCCCCCGTGACCCGCTCCCCCGTAAACCCGATCAGGGCGTTCGGCTCGGCGACCTGAACGTCCCCCAGCATCGCGTAGCTGGCCGACACCCCCGCCGTGGTCGGGTCGATCAGGATCGCGATGTAGGGCAACCCCACCTGCGCGAACCGGGCCAGCCGGGCGCTCACCTTGGCCATCTGCATCAGCGACAGCGCGCCCTCCTGCATCCGCGCCCCCCCGGACCGGCAGACGATGATGAGCGGCAGCCGGTCCCGCGTGCACCGGTCGATCAGCCGGCAGAGGCGCTCCCCCTCCGCCGATCCCAGGCTCCCCCCGATGAACCCGATCTCGTGGACCCCCACCCCCACCGCCCGCCCGTCGATCCGGGCGACCCCGGCGCAGACCGCCGCCTCCATCCCCGTCCGCCCCCGCATCTCTTTCAGCCGCTCCGCGTAGGAGATGCGGTCCCTGAACCGGAGGGGATCGGCCGACTGGACCTCCCCCCCGACCTCCTCGAACGTCCCCCCGTCCACCAGAACCCTGAGGTACTCCCGGTGGCCGACCCGGAAGTGCGCCCCGCAGTTGGGGCAGATCCCGTAGCCCTGCTCGACCTGTTTTCGGAAGAGCGTCTGGTGGCACCAGTCGCACTTGACCCAGAGATTCTCCGGCATGCCCCGGTGGATGAGCGACCGGATGCCCTTCTTCATCCTGTCGAACCAGTTCACGAGTCCCTCCCTCGCCCGACCCGAAACGCCCCCTCGATGTGCTCCGCCGCGTGGCCCTCCCCCTTCAGCCTCACGGCGATCACGTCGAAGCGGGGGGCCAGGTCTCCGCAGCCGCGCAGGTGGAGGTACATCTCCGCCGCCCGCGCCATCCGGCGCTGCTTCCCCTCGTCCACCCGCGCCATCGGCCCCCCGAACCCCCCGGCCCGGTCCGTCTTGACCTCCACGAACGCGATCACGTCCCCCCGCAGGGCGATCACGTCGATCTCCCCCCCGCCCCCCCGGAAGTTGCGGTCCAGGATCGCATAGCCCTTCCGCGTCAGCAGCGCCACGGCGATCTCCTCCCCCCGCCTCCCCACCCGCCTTCGCCCGTCCCCCTCCGGAGACAGCGCCCCCTGTCCCACCGGCGCGAAGGACCTCCGGTGGATCGGGCACGGCCCCAGGTTGCGCAGGGCCTGAAGGTGCCGGGCGCTCCCGTAGCCCTTGTGCTCCGCGAACCCGTAGCCGGGGTAGAGGCAATCGTAGTCCGCCATCATCCGGTCCCGCGTCACCTTCGCGATCACGGACGCGGCGGCGATGGACAGGGAGCGGGCGTCCCCGTCCACGAAGGCCAGCTCCGGCAGCCCGCTGCCGGGAAGCTGGTTCCCGTCCACCAGGACCCGGTCGGGCGTCACGGCCAGCGCCGCGATGGCCTCGCGCATCGCCCTCAGCGTGGCCTGGAGGATGTTCACGCGGTCGATCTCCGCGCTGTCCACCACCCCCACCCCCACGGCCACGGCCTCCCCTCGAATGAGGTCGAACAGGGCCTCGCGCCGGGCAGGGGTCAGCTTCTTGGAGTCGTCCAGGCCGGGGAGGTCCGGCTCTGGAGGCAGGACCACCGCCCCGGCCACGACCGGCCCCGCCAGCGGCCCCCGGCCCGCCTCGTCCACGCCCGCGACGTGCCCCGCCCCCTGCGCCCGGAGTCGGCGCTCCACCTCCATCAGGCCATCCAGCCGCGCCCGCTCCCCCTGCGCCCGGCTGATCCGCCGCCTCGCCGCGCGGGCCAGGGCCTGCACCCCGGCGCGGGGGTCCGCCTCCAGCAGGGCGAGCGCGTCCTCGTCCACCTGTCCCGCGGCCCACGCGCGGACCTGGGCGACGGACAGGCGGGAGAGGTCCTGATCAGGTGAAGGGTTCACGGCGTCCCTTTTCATTTCTTATTGGCGTCCCGATTTCGATTTTGTATATTACATTTTATGAACAGCAACTACAAGAAAATTCTCGTCTTCCTCTGGCCCTACAAGAGGCAGATCGTCTTCTCCCTCTCCACGGCCGTGACCATGACGATCATCAGCCTGATCCCCCCCCTGGTCGTGCGGGCGGTCGTGGACAGCGTGATCGGGGAGGGGCACTATGAGATCCTGGAGGCCCTCCTGTTCGTCGCCCTTGCCGTCCCCGCCCTCACCGCCGCCCTGCGCTACCTCAACGCCTACACCATCACCCGCGTCGCCCAGCGCGTCGTCCTGGACATCCGATTCAGGCTCTACCGGCACGTCCTCAACCTCTCCCTTCGGTTCCACGGTGAGATGGGCACGGGCAAGATCATGTCCCGCATCATGGGGGACGTGGCCACGATCCAGAACATGATCACCCTGCAGACCATCACCATCGTCACCGACATCGTGGCCTTCATGTTTGCCCTGGCCGCCTGCTTCCAGATCAGCTGGAAACTGTCCATCATCCTGACCGCCCTGTTCCCCCTCTACCTGTTCAATTTCCTCTTCTTCGCCCCCCGCATCCGGTCCGCCAACCTGGCCTTCCGGCGCAAGATGGACGAGATCTCCGCCACCCTCCAGGAGCGGCTGAGCGGGGTGCGCCTCGTGAAGGCCTACAGCCGCGAGAAACACGAGACCCGCGACTTCCTGGTCCACACCCGGCAGAGCCTCACGCACGCCATGCGCTCGACCATGTTCGGCGTCTCCTCCACCACCGGCGCGCGGCTGCTCCAGGGCATAAAGAACACCTTCCTCTTCGCCCTCGGCTGCTACCTCGTCGTCAAGAGAGAGATCACCTACGGGGACGTGACCGCCTTCATGTCCTACTCTTTCCGCGTCTTCCAGCCCGCCGTGAACTTCACGGAGATCGCCAACCAGCTCGAGCGGACGATGGTCTCCGCAAGCCGCATCTTCGAGGTCCTGGACCAGGCCCCGGAGGTCCAGGACAGGCCGGGCGCCGTCCCCCTCCCCCCGGTCGTCGGACACGTGCGCTTCGAGGACGTCCGGTTCGAATACATCCCCGGAAAGCCCGTCATCAAGGGCATCAACCTGGAGGTGCGGCCGGGCGCCACCGTCGCCCTGGTGGGGCACACCGGGTGCGGCAAGACCACCCTGACGAGCCTGCTCCTCCGGTTCTACGACGTCCAGGCGGGCCGCATCACCATCGACGGCCACGACGTCCGGGACGTGAAGGCCCGCAGCCTCCGGAAGCAGATCGGCCAGGTCCTCCAGGACTCCGTCGTGTTCAACACGACCCTGCGGGACAACATCCGCTTCGGGAAACCCGACGCGACCGACGCCGAGATCATCGAGGCGGCCAAGATCGCCGAGATCCACGACTTCATCGTCCGCACCCCCGACGGCTACGACACGGTCCTCGGAGAGCGGGGCGTCAAGCTGTCCGTCGGGGAGAAGCAGCGCCTGGCCATTGCCCGCGCGGTCATCACCGACCCCGGCATCCTCGTCCTGGACGAGGCCACCGCCTCCCTCGACTCCAACTCCGAGGCCCTGATCCAGAAGGCCCTCCAGCGCGTCTTGCGGAACCGGACCTCCTTCGTGATCGCCCACCGGCTCTCCACCATCGTGAACGCCGACCTGATCGTGGTGATGGACGCCGGGGAGGTCCTGGAGACGGGCAGGCATTTCGAGCTCCTCTCCAGGCCGGGCAGTTTCTACAAGCACCTCTACGAGCAACAGTACGCCGCCCTCGCAGAGCAGCACGTGGAGGTCATGCAGGCGGCAGGGTCGTAAAACCAGTGAAACGGCAAACGGCAAACGGCAAATGTGAAAAGCCTGCCTCTTAGCTCTGGCTTTCACGTCTGCCGTCTGCCTTCTGCCGTCTGCCTTCTCCTATGGAACTCTTCCTTCGATTGATGCGGGACTACATCCGCCCCTACTGGCCCCTCATGGCCGTCGCCATTCTCCTGTCCGGCCTCGCCTCGGCGCATTTCTACATCCTCGGCTACCTGACTCAGATCACCGTGGACGACATCCTCCAGATCAACGCCGGGGACGAGACAAAGGCCCGGCCCCACCTCCAGGAGGTCAGGGTGAGCGACGACAAGGGCCGGCTCCGGGAGATGACCCCGCCCAGGGACAATGAGCGCCCGAACCGCAACGCCCCCCCGAAGAAGAAGTCCGAGCGCGAGAAGGTCCGGCTCCTGATCCTCATCTTCTTCGCCTACCTGTTCGTCCGCGTCCTTTTCACTGGCCTTCAGTGGATCTACTCCTACCAGGTCACCTACGTGGGCCAGCGCGTGGTCTTCCACGTCCGCCGCCAGCTCCACGAGAAGCTGCAAAACCTCCAGGTGACCTATTTCGACAAACAGCAGACCGGGAAGCTCATGTCCCGGGTGCTGGACGACGTCGGCGTCATCCAGCAGAACGTCACGCACGTCTTCGTCGACTTCGTCACGAACGCCTTCCGCCTGCTCATCGGCTGCTGCATCCTCGCCTCCCTGAACTGGAAGCTGGCCCTCATCGCCTTTCTGACCCTCCCCTTCTACGCCATCACCTACCAGACGTTCCGCTCGCGCATCCGCGAGAGCAACCGGGCCATCCGCCGGCAGATCGCGGAGATCTACGGGCTGCTGGAGGAGCGCGTGGCGGGCCTCCGCGTGATCCTCTCCTTTGCCCGCGAGCGGGCGGAGACCCTGGCCCTCCACAAGAGGCTGTCTAAGCTCCTGCGACAGCGGGTCGTGAACACCACCCAGAACACGATGCTGACCTCCCTCTCCACCTTCATCAGCGCCGTGGGCACGGCCCTCGTGCTCTACTTCGGGGCCTATCTGGTGCGCGCCGGAGACCTGACCCTCGGGGAGTTGCTCTTTTTCAACCAGTCCCTGATCAACATGTTCGAGCCGATCACGGCCCTGGCGCAGATGAACATCCAGGTCCAGTGGATCATCGTCGTCGTCAACCGGATCTTTGAGATCCTCGACGAGGACGTCAAGATCAAGGACGCGCCCAACGCCCTCCGGCTCGACCGGGTCCGGGGCCACGTCACGTTCCAGGACGTGTCGCTGCGCTACTCAGGCGCCATCCGGGACGCCCTGAGCCGCATCTCCTTCGACGCCCCGCCGGGGACCTCCGTCAGCATCGTCGGCCCCTCCGGCTCGGGAAAGAGCTCCCTGGTCAGCCTCCTGCTGCGGCTCTACGACCCGACCGACGGCCGCATCCTGATCGACGGCCAGGACCTGCGGGACATCAAGCTCTCCTCGCTGCGCCAGCACATCGGGTTCGTGCCCCAGGAGCCCATCCTCTTCTCCGGGACCATCGCCGAGAACATCACCTATGGCCGGTTCGACGCGGCGCCGGACCAGATCATGGCCGCGGCGAGGGCGGCGGAGCTGCACGACTTCGTCATGACCCTCCCGGACAAATACGAGTCCCCCGTCGGAGAGCGGGGGGCCAACCTCTCCGGCGGCCAGAAGCAGCGGATGGCGTTCGCGATGGCCCTCCTGACCGACCCCAGCATCCTGATCCTGGACGACACCACCTCCGCCCTCGACGCCGAGACGGAGGCGAAGATCCAGAAGACCCTCGAACGGATCATGGAGGGCCGAACGACCTTCATCATCACCCACCGCATCTCCACGGCCATGCGCGCCGACACGATCGTCGTGCTGGACAACGGCCGGGTGGCCGACGTCGGGACGCACGAGGAGCTGATCAGCCGCGAGGGCCTCTACTTCCGGATGTACGAGCAGCAGCGGAGCGGCGTGGTGGAGGAGGAGGTGGTGATGGCCGGGGACGAGGTGGAGGCGGCCCGCCTGGAGGGGATCGAGGAGGAGGAACGCGCCGGGGTCGTGGCCCGCCCGGCCCGGCTCGACCTGTCCCCCTCGTCGAGTTGAAGGTCAGGGCCTGAGGAACATCCGTTCAAACGTCCTCGCGTCCTCCCCGTCCAGACGCGAGGCGGCCTGCTGCGGCGCGCCGGAGACATCCTTCAGGATGACGCCCAGGTCGCGGGCGTTGAACGTCGCCCGGTTTTCGATGCGCCCCCGGACGAGCGGGGACAGCGTCCAGGTCAAAAGCCCCAGCGTGCGGCTCTCAGTCCTGAGAAACACCTCCACGCGGGCGCTCACCCCGGCCCCCTTCGGCGCCGTGGTGATGAGGAGGGCCATCCTGCCCCGGAAGGCCGGGACGAGCCTGTGGTTGAGCCGTCCGTCGCCTAAGTAGACCCATCGGCTGCCTGCCTGCTGCGCCAGCCGGACCTCTCCGACGATGCCGGTCGGGTCCTCCACGTGGAGGCCATCCCCCTGCGGGCGGACCCGGTAGGCCGGCGCGAACCCGTAGGCCGCCCAGAGCCGCCCCATCAGGACGGGATGGCCCAACAGGCTGTCCAGGACCGCGGGCCGGCACGCAAAGTCGTAGACGCTGGAATAGGTGATATCAGGGGAGTTCAGGAGGGTCTGGGTTTCTGGAGAGAGGTCCGCCGCCCCCGCGAGGGCGAGCGGAATGAGGATGAGCGCGCAGAAAATCGTCAGGAATACCCGGCTGTGATGGGACATAGAACTCCTTTCCCTACCCACTCCCCCCGAATCGCTCTGCGAAAATGAAGAAGTCGTCGAAGTTGATTGCCCCGTCGGCGTTCAGGTCGAACTTCGCGTCAAACCCCGTCTCGCCCCGCCGCCTGCCGAAGACCTCCGCAAACATGAAGAAGTCGTCGAAATCCACCCGCCCGTTTCCGTTGAAGTCCGCCGAAAGCCCTGAGGAGACCGTGTCTCGCCTGAACGGCAGGACCAGGACGAGCCGGATGCCGAAGGCCGTCACGCGGGGGTCCGTGATCGGGACCATCAGGATCAGCGTGTCGGCCTTCACGCTGTAGCTCAGGGTGTCCACGGAGTTGGCGCTGTCCAGCCCCGTGACGACCATCCGCGTCCCCCGGACGGAATAGCGACCGGAGGCCTGGGCCGTGTCCGTCAGGTCGAACGTCCGCTGGCCGAGGAAGTTGACCGAGGCCTGGGCCGAGACGATGTAGTTGGCCGTGTAGGTGCTGTCCCGCTTCACGGCAAAGCGCCCCCGGAGCCTGCCGGAGAAGGTCAGGTTGAGCGACGAGAGGTCCGGGGGGACGTAGACCTGGTATCCCGTCGAGTCCGCCCGCCATTCCCCGGCCGGGTCTCCGCCCGTGGCCGGGGGGAGGGTGGAGATCACCTGCGCGGAGGCAAAGGGGGCCAAAAGGGCGAGAAAGAGGAGGATGAACGCGGATGCCGTTTTCATATTTAAAAATTTACCCTGCGACAGGCGAGAAGTCAACGAGAATTCAAATCCTTCTAAACGGATTCCGGCACGGATACCCCTCCGTGGCCCACATCCCTCGCTCCTGCGGCGACAGGATAACCGCGCTGTCCGTGTGCAGCCCCCCCTCCCCGTGCTGGCAGATCCCCGCGGGCCGGGCGTGGGTCCCGAACAGCCCCGCCAGCCCCTCGAAGCCCCGCTCCACCGTCGGGTCCAGGCGCGTGAGCAGGGCCGCCCGGTCCCGGCTGTTCGGAAGCACCGCCGAGGCCGGGTCGTCCCTCCCCGCCAGCGACCGATCGCAGCAGTGGTTCGTCTCCCAGACCGCCCCTCCCGGCCCGGATGGACGCCGGACCGCCTGTCCCTCGGCGTGCTTCTCGATGACCGCCACGTCCCCCGTGGCGTCCCCCACCAGGACGCCCATGCCCCCGGACCTGACCCTGTGGGCCGCGCACAGCTCCTCCGCCTCCTTCACCGTCCGGCACCGCTCCGCGAGCGCGTGGAGGAGGAACAGCGTCGGGATGCCCCCCTCGTTGACCATACGGCCCGAAAGCCCCGTCATCCCCAGGCAGAATCCCGCCTCATTGACCGCCGAGGTCGTCCAGATCGTCCCCACGAAGTGCATCTGCGCGGACCGGATCCCCCCGGCCGGCGCAACCCGATGCACCGCGTTGGCCCCCAGCTCCTCCTCCCCCAGGTCGTCCGACTTGCCCAGCCAGACTCGCCCTGCCCCGTCCGCAAACCCGTAGACCGAGCAGGCGACCGGGGGCCGACCCATCTCGAAGACCGCGTTCAACTCGAACACGTCCTCGAACGGCAGCCCCGCCCCCTCGGCGATCCCCTCGATCTCCTCCACCCCCTGCGGGTAGACCCTGGCGACCTGCCCTGCCAGGCGGTCCACCGCCCGCCTGCGCGCGTCCGGGGCCAGGCCCTCTCTCCACGCCCCGCCCGGCCCCCGGAACCCCTGCCGGTAGTGTTCGATCAACCGGGCGATCTTCTCCGGCGCGCAGCGTCCGTGCGCCGCGCCCCGCGCCCTCGGAGAGCCCTGGGATTCGAGAAAAAACATGAAAAAAACCAACGATGAAGTATGAACGATGAACGATGAACGAAAAGCAAAACGGGTTTATGTTTTTACTTCAGCGTTCTGCGTTCCGCGTTCTGCGTTGCTCTTTCTGCGTTCATCGTTCCGCGTTGCCTTACTCGCCCGCCGCACCCGCGCCTCGTAGCCCTCCGGGTCCGCCATCGGGTAGCAGATGAAGAACGCCCGCGTCCGCTCCCGCACGGCGATCCGCGCCGGCCTCCCACGGCGGACCACCACCGTGTCCCCCGGCCCGGCAATCAGCTCCCGCCCCTCGCACGTGACGTAGGAGCCGGCCCTCGATCACGTGCAGGACCTCGTCGAACTCGTCCCCGCTCAGGTCCTCCTGCCCCTCCTCCGCCAGCCAGTAGCCCATCAGCGCCCCGGCCTCCTGGTCCACCAGAAAGTAGTTCCACTCTGAGCGCCGGAAACGCCCCTGCGCGTCCTTCAGGTCGAGAGGATGGCTGTCCCACCGCTCCACGATCGGCCACGACTTCATGGAAACACTCCTTCTTCTATCTGTCAGAAATCCCTCAGCAGCCCGGCCCTGTCCGCGTAGGCCATGAACCGCAGGTTGTCCCGCCAGAGGATGCTGATGCTGTCACCCGTGCTGTGGATGACCTCAAACCCGAAGCGCGTCCTCACCGGCGGCGTCATGCCCACCAGGGGACGAGTGGAGACCATGTTCTCCTTGAGATCCCTCAGGCCGAGTTGCAGATACTTCTCGTCCCCGGTCAGCTCCCAGGCGTAGCCCACACTCTCCCGCAGGTCGGAGCAGGCCACATAGCTCATGGACGTCTCGTTCCCCGGCATGGACAGGAAAAGCCCCTCCGGGCTGCGCACCGCCTCGCTGGCCAGCCAGTCGCAGACCCGCAGAAAGAGCCCCCGGCTCAACTCGTCCCCGAACGTCTGGTGAGAGTAGGCCAGCCCCGTGGCCGCGATGCTCCCCATCACCGCCTGCTGGTACGGGATCGGCCCCCAGCCCCCTTTGAGCCCCCCGTTCGCCTCCAGCGGGTCCGGCCCCTCCGCGAAGGAGGCTACGATCGCCTTCGCCGCCCTCGCGTATCGCTCCTCCCCCGTGGCCCGGCACACGCTGCACAGCGCGATCAGCGGCCACCCCCGGTCCCGCGCCCCGCGCCGCGCGCCCCCCGCCTCCACCTTCTTGCAGATCAGGTCCGCCACCCCCCGCGCCGCGGCCAGCGCCGGGACATAGCCGCAATAATAGTAATACGACAGGAACCCCTCCGCCCACATGTGCGACGGAGAGCAGTTCGGCCTCCCGTCCGGCCCCACGTGGAACGCCCCGTGCGCCCCCCACCCGCCCGTCTCGTCGAAGTGGTCGTCAAAATGGATGACATCCACGTCTATAAGGAATTTCGCGGCGGAGACTGTCGCCTTCAGACGACAGAGGAAGCCGCGCCTCCTTTTTCCAAGTTGACTTTCCCTGGTTTCGTTCGTATACTTCCAACCAGACGCAAAGCTTCAAATGCTGGCGTCTGCCGCACTTTGTGGCTCTGCTCTTTGACAGCAGAACAGATTCGGCTGGTTCTGATACCGAAACGCCCGTATCAGGTAAAATCTGTTGGGTGTCCTCAGAACAAGAGCAAATTTCCAGGCCCGGACGGGGCCTTCAGGCGCTAACGTGGATGCTGTAAGGTCTGCGTTGCCTGAGAAGCCGTCGCGTTTACGCGACGGAGTCGTCACAGTCCATCATCCCCAGCATCTTCCCGGTCAGATGCTCCACCTCCGGCCCCCCGGCCAGCTCGCTCACGAAGACCGTCCCCCGGTCGTCCACGACCTCCGCCCTCACCTCCCGGACGTACGCCTCCTCTCCCCGTCTCAACTCCGTGATGAAGGCCCGCCCGCGCATCGGGAGCCGGAACCGCATCCATCCGTTATCCACCTCCCAATCCGTTGCCGACTTCGTCAGGGCGATCCGGGGCCCCTCCTCTCGGCGGCCCGGCGCCCCCTCCCAGCCCAGCGCATAGGTCTTGCGCCCGTGCCCCTCAAACGTGACCGGAAACTGCAGCAGCGCCCACCTGACCGACCCGTCCGGCCACCGGGCCAGCGCCTCCGTGTCCAGCGGGACCTCCCGGCCCGCCTCATCCCGCAGGCGCAGAGGGGCGGTGTCCCTCAACGTCCCCTGCGGAAACGGCACACCCCGACAGAGCCACTCCCCCTCCCGCCGGACCCGGACCTCGTTCGCCAGCACAATATCGACAGGCATGACTGCGTGCTCCTTTCTCGAGACCTCACCCTCCCCCAACCAAGGAGAAAGGCCCTTGTTGCCCCCTCCCTCTCCCGCGGGAGCAGGGGGTAGGTGAGGTCTCTTCACCCCTTCCCCATCGCCTCCGCCATTTTCCGGACGTGCTCCGGCCCGGCCCCGCAGCAGGACCCCAGGTAGCGGATGTCCGCCGCCATCCCCTCCTTCGCAAACGCCGCGAAGTGTTCGGGGGAGACCGGCGTCTGGTCCGGCCACCAGGAGTGCCAGGCCGACGGCTGGCAGCAGATCGGCGCGCTCACGGCGCGGCGCATCTCAACGGCGCGCCTCAGCATCTCCCCGGGGCGCAGCAGGCAGTTGGTCCCCACCACGTCCGCCCCCGCGTCCACCAGCCGCCGGGCGCACTCCCCGGGAGAGAACCCGTCCAGCGTCGTCCCTCCCTTTCCCTCCAGGCTCACCGTCGTCACCAGCGTCAGCCCCGCCCGTCTCCCCACCTCCACGGCCACCAGGGCCTCGTCCAGCCACGAGAACGTCTCCAGGATCAGAAAGTCCACCCCCTCGCCGCAGACCCACGGGAGCTGCTCGTCCAGCCAGGCGCGCGTCCGGTCCCGCTTGGCCGCATCCGAGGGGTCGTAGTCCCCGTACAGAATGCTCGGACTGTTCAGGTTCCCCGCCACCAGGGCCTCCTCCCCCGCCACCTCGCGGGCGATGCGGCACGCCGTCCGGTTGATCTCCTCCGCCCGCTCCCCGAACCCCGCGCGCCCCAGCATGTTGGCCGTCCCGAAGAACGTCAGCGTCTGCAGCGCCTCCGCCCCGGCGTCCCGGAACTCCTGCGTCAGCCTTCGGACCTCCTCCGGGTGCGTGGCCACGACCTCCGGCGTCATGGACCCCTTCCTCAGGAACCCCCGCAGGCGCAGCCCCATCAGATAGCCCCCGTCCCCCAGGACAAAGCCGCTCTTCAGCCGCTCCAGCAACCCCACTTTGGCCATGACACCTCCTCTTTCAAACCATTCACCACAGAGAACACAGAGCACACAGAGAAAGAAAGAAGCGTTGAAACGGAACAGGCCCTCACCCCGGCTCACGATGTTCGCCACCCCTCTCCCGCATGCGGGAGAGGGGAAGCCGAGCGGAGCGAGGCGGGGTGAGGGCTGCCGCCTCCTTCAACAACTCTATCGCCGCGCGCCGGAACTTCGCCTCCGCCTGCGCCTCTAAGGCCGCGAACTGCGGCTCGTCCCCCCCCTCCCGGTGCGCCTCCGGCGTCGGCAGGTAGCCCGCCTCCGGGCAGGGGTCCGCCAGCAGCAGGACGCGCTCAAACGGCGCGGCCTCCCGGATCGCGCGGGCCGTCTCCACGAACGGCTCCCCCGGCGCGTGCAGCAGGGCCGTCCTGCCGATAACCAGGAGATGCAACGTGAACGGATAGGAGGGCGCGCCTTGATACCGCTGCGCCAGCCAGTACTGATAGCGCGCCAGCCCCTCGCTCCGGGCAGGCTGGGCCTCCCAGCGTCGCCGCGCCGCCTCCACCTCCCCCACCGGCTGCGGGGCCAGGTCGATGGTCTTCGTCAAAAATTTTATATCCACCTCCGCCGGGGGCCGGAGGGAACGGAAGACCTTTAGGACCGTCTTCGTCAGCGACTGAGCGATGCGCCCGCACGGGTCGTCCCCCTGCCGGACCGGATGCACGTTGCCCAGGGCCCCCTCGAAGAACAGCGCCTCGATCCCCTCCTGCGCCAGCCCCTCCGCCATCCGGCCCGGAAAGTCCCCGGAGATGTTCCCCCGCCGGTCCCACAGCGACAGCGCGTGACAGCCGAAGTTGACCAGCGCGACCGGACGCCTCCCCTCCCGGTCGAACCGCATCACCCCCACCTGCCGGTCCACCGCATCATATCGGAGATGCCCCGGAGGCTGCGGGTACTGCGTCAGCGACACCATGTGCAGACGCCCCTGCTCGTCGTGCGCCCGGCGGTTGTACTGCAGCCCGGCCTCCGCCTCCCCGGTCCCCACGGCCGCACGCGCGGGGGCCAGGTCGGCCACGGCCAGGCGGATGGCCTCTGCCCCCGCCGTCGCATACCGCTCGTCCTGCCCGAACTGCTTGAGCGCCTCCGTCGGCTGGTTCACATAGTACTGAAACAGCGTCGGCCCCGTCCCCAGGTGGCACGCCCCCCGCAGCACCCAGTCCGGGTCCACGTCCGTGCCCCTCAAATATCCGGCCAGCAACTCCCTGAAGCGGTCGTCCAGCGCGAACAGGTCCGCCGCCAGAAACGTGACCTGCCGGCCCCCCTGCCGCACGTGCAGCGCCCGGAAGTAGATCGGGTCCAGAATCTCGAACGCCGGGTCCCGCTTCGGCGTGATGTCCACCCTCCCGAACCCCGCCAGGATCGGCTCGCTCATGGGGATCACCTCCGCTTATGCCTGCCAGTGCGCGGGCAGGATCGCCTCCTGGAACCCCATCTGCCGGGACAGCCACCCCTCCCGGTAGACCCCGTCCCTGTAGCTCGAATGCGCCGACTCCCGGACCTCCACAGGCCCCTGCATCGCCCCCGTGATCGGCGCGAGGGCCGCGGGGGTCCCCCACAGCAGCGCCGGGACGCGGACGGAGGGGGCGAAGAACAGCGGGTCGAAGTAGGACAGCGTCCGCGCCACGGTCCCCCGCCGGCCGGGGTGGAGCCGGAGGTAGTCGTGGACCTCCTCCAGCGGGTACTCCTCCGTGCGGGCCGCCCGGTCCATCGCCCCGTAGAAGAACGAGGGCGAGGCGACCAGGTGCGTCAGGCCGGGCCGGAGCGCGGCCGTCAGCAGCGGCAGGTCGTTGAGGACCACCCCCGCCACCCGGCTGCGGTCCACCTCCGGGCGCGACAGCACATAGTCCACCGCCCGGCAGCAGTCCGCCACGATCCCCCGGAACAGGTAGCCCTCCGGGTCCTCGATCCCCTCCGAGAAGAGGCCGGGGAACGGGGCGGCGTAGGGCCGGTCGGCGTTGCGCTGCCCCCGCGCCGCCGCTGAAAAGACCACGAATCGCCCCCGCTTCTCGTTGGCCTCCCCCTGCGGGATGACCTCCACCACGCTCTGGTAGCCCGGCAGCGAAATGATCGCAGGGAACGGCCCCTCCCCCTTCGGCACGCTCAGGTAGCCGAACAGCCTGTAAGGGCCGATGCCCGTGTAGCGCACCGCGTAGGCCGTGCAGAACTCCGTCTCGCGGAGGGGGATCTCCTCCTCTTCGGGGGCCGGGGGCGTCCTGTCCAGCTCCTGGAGCACGCGCCCCCAGTAGGCGTCAAAGTCGTCCGGCCGCGCGGTCGTCGGTCGAAGTGCGTCTGCCATGTCTGTCTCCTGTCTATGGATTCAGGTGCTTCTTGAAAAACGCATCTATGATCGCGCCGTGCACGACCCTGCCCGCGTCGTGCCCGTGTCCGTCGTAGGGGTAGAGCTTTTTGTCCTTCGAGGCGATGGCCTTGAACGCCGCGTAGCCCGTCTCGGGCGGGCAGACATTGTCCTGGAGCCCGATGTTCACGAGGATCGGGCAGGTGATGCGCGGGCCGAAGTGGATGCCGTCGAAGTAGGAGAGGGTCTGCCGCACGGCCGCCTCCCGCTCCGGGTGCAGCCGCAGGTAGTCCCGGATCTCCTGGTAGGGGTAGGTGTGCGTCAGCTCAATCGCATCCATGAACCCGACCAGGTAGGGCGCGCCCGCCGCCGCCGCCCGCACCCTGGACGGGCGCAGCCCCGACACCGCCAGCGTCAGCCCCCCGCCCTGGCTGCTCCCGGTCACGCCGATCCGCTCCGGGTCCACCTCCTCGCGGCCCAGCAGGAAATCGAACGCCCGCACCGCGTCGATGTAGAACCCCCGGTAAGCGTACGTGTTCCGGTCCACGATGCGGTCCGTCAGCAACCCCGGATACCCCGGGTTGTACTGCGCGTTGCTCCGCACCTTCCCCCTGGGCGCGGCGCTGAACGCCGCGTAGCCCATCCTGGAGGTCCCCTTGGGGATCGCCGGATCGCTGTTGTAGCCCGGCACATGCAGGATCGCCGGCAGCCTCCCTTTTCGCCCCGTCGGCACGCAGTACCACCCCGCGATGCGCACCCCGTCTAAGCTGTCATAGTGTACGTCGTACACCTCCACCTCCGGCGTCGAGCGCATCGGGACGCGCTCCGCCGTCGCGTTCAGGGGGATTCGGGAGGCCCTCTCCAGGACATCGTCCCAGAACGCGTCGAAATCCTCGGGACGCACCATACTCGTCCCATATTCCTCAGGCGGTCTTCTGCTCACGGTCATCTCCTGTCTGTGAAGGCGCGGGAATGAATTCCCTCGCCATGCGATATACCATTCATTCTTGCGCGATATTGACGCTCTGCCCGGAGACGAGCATGGGGGTCTTCCAGACCGTCGACTCGTCCCGGACCGACGCGTCGCGGTACGTGGATATGAAGGACCAGCGATCTACCCGGGAGGTGTTGGGATGGGAGCCGTGCACCGTCAAGTCGTGAAAAAAGACCGCGTCCCCCCGCCTGGCGGGGATCGTCGTGACGGGAAGCCCCTTCAGGTCCTCCTCGCCCACCCGCCTCCCGAACCCCACGCCGTCATCCACCTCTTTCATGTCCAGCGCCCTGCGGTGGCTGCCGGGGATCATCTTCAGGCAGCCGTTCTCCGGCGTGGCGTCGTCTAAGGCGATCCAGACCGACAGCTTGTGCGCCCCCTTCCAGTAGAACCAGTCCTGGTGCCAGGGGGAGCCAAAGGTGGTCTGCTCGTTTTTGTACACCGCCTTGACGCTCAGGAACTCCACGTTCGGGCCGATCAGCCGCGTGAGGACCCGCGCCACCTGCTCGTCCCGCATCCGCTCCCGAAAGTAGGGGTCCAGCTTGTCGGCCATCCAGACCCGCACCCCCGACGGAATGTTGTTCAGCTTCCCCTCCTCCTGGAGAAGGGCCTTGATCTTCGCCTTCCATTCCGCCGTCTCTTCAGGGGCAAAAAGCCCCCTGACGGCTATAAAACCGTCCCGTTCATAGGCCATAGCCTCCGCTTCTCCCGCCTGTGGATCAACTGCCTGAGAATGCGCGCTCATACGGAACCCCTCTGTGAGGTGTGACCTCCACTAAAAATAGATATTGCCCAGGCCCTCTCCCGCCTGTATTTTGAAGAGATGATACGGATTGAAGGGCCGGGTGTCAAGGGGTACGAACATTTTTTGGAAAAGGATTATCTCATGGAGCCGGATCGTTCGGAATGGTGGACCCTCAACGAGTGGGTCATGCCCAGGCGCTGGCCGCTGGGCGAGGCGTTCGAGGAGGTCAAACAGGGGCGCACCCTCCACACGCCGGAGGAGGTGGCCCGCGCCCGGCGACACGTCCAGACGCGGGCGTGGGCGAAGGACCACCTGAAGCGGGCGCTCGCCGAGGCGGAGCGGTGGGCGCAGAAGTCGGACGACTTCCTGTGGGACCTCGTCCTCCCCACGACCGTCCCTCGCAGACACTACGTCAACCAGCTCAGAGGATGCCCCGTGCACGGCGTCGCCGTCAAGGACTTCGACACCTTCCACCCCTGGCGTCTCGACGTGGAGCATCACCCCTATAAATTGCAGTGCCCGGTGGGAGGGGAGTGGTACCCCAGCAACGACTTCGCGAGCGGGGACCTGACCTCCGGCCCCTACCCGGACGACGGATGGGGGTGCAAGATCGGCGACGAGGTCTACTACTTCATCGCCGAGTACGCCGAACAGGTCTACCTGCGGCACGTCCGGCACGCCGTCGCCTCGCTCCCCAGGGCCTACCTGCTGACCGGCGACCCCCTCTTCGCCCACAAGGCGGCCATCCTGCTCCACCGCCAGGCCGAGGAATACAGACACCTCTCAGAGTGTCTCGACGACCGGGCCCGCTGCGACTGCGGCTACCCCCGCCGCCTCCCCCGCGCCCCCCTCACCCGGCCCAACGGCAACGGGTGGGTCGGCATGGTCACGGACCGCATCTGGGAGAACGACTACGTGACCCTCTTCTCCTCCGCCTACGACGCCGTCTTCGACGCCCTCGACACAGACCGGGACCTGTTCGCCCTCCTGAGGCGGCAGGGCAGAGACATCCCGGACGGCGCGGCCCTCCGGCGCTTCTTCGAGACCCACTTCCTGCGGGTGGCCGCGCAGGCCCTGCTCGACCAGGCCATTTCCGGCAACGACGGCATGCACCAGACGGCAACGATGCACGTCGCCCTGGTCCTCGACGCCAAACGCTGTCAAGAGCTGGTCGATTGGGTCTACTTTGGCGTCGGCCAGATGCGGGCGCACCTCCCCAACTATTTTTTCAAGGACGGCGCGGCCTACGAGAGCCTGGGCGGCTACAACCGCATCCACGGCGAGGGGTTCTGGCGGGTCGTCGGCCTGATGGAGCGCCTCCGATCCCTCAGGCCCTCCCTCTACCCGACCTCCCGCTACCCCCGCGTCACGGACGACCCCAAGGGCCGCCTGCTGTTCGACTTCCCCCTCCGCACCCTCTGCCTCGACCGCTACAGCCCGCAGGTGGGGGACACGGGCGGCATCCCCTCCGCGCGCCGCGCGGAGCGGCGATGGGTCTCCGACGACGCCCCTCCCTCTGCCTACGACCTGGCCTTCCGGCTCTACGGCGACCCCGACTTCGCCAGGGTGCTCTCCGCCGGGACCGGGGAGCCCCACGCGGACCCCTTCGCCGAGGAGATCGGCGACCGCGCCAGAGAGGTCGTGGCGGCGCACGGGGCCGAGATCGAGCGGAGGACCGACCTGCGGGACGGCTACGGCATCGCCTTCCTCAGGCGTGGAGTGCGTGACCACGCCCGCGCCCTGTTCCTCTGGTACGGGGAGTGCCGGGGCCACGGCCACGACGACCTGCTGGACATCGGCCTGTTCGCTAAAGGGTTGAGCCTGATGCAGAGCCTGGGCTACCCCCGGTCCTGGCACTACTGCCTGGACTGGGAGAAGAACTGGGCCACGCACTACAAGGTGGGCATCGGGGGGCTGGAGGAGGGCGTCAGGTACAGAGGCGTCGCCCGGCTGATCGCGGACCTCGGCCCCGTCCAGGTCGCCGAGGCCTGCGGAAACCCCTACGTCGAGACGACCGATCCGCATCGTCGTTACACGGCGATAAATCGCCGTGCTACAGATCACCTCAACGCGCCACACGTCTACAGCCGCACCGTCTTCCTCCTCGACCTCTCCGACGAAGACTGCTGCGTCGTGGACCTCTTCCGCGTCCGGGGCGGGACGGAGCACGTCTGGAGCTTCCACGGCCCGCCGGGTCACACGACGACGGAGGGCCTGGCCCTGACGCCCCAGCCCGGCGGGACGGCCGCCGGGCCGGACATCGGTTACGGCGAGGTGGAGAAGGTCCGCGAGAAGGCCTTCAGGGCCCTCTGCTACATGGATCAGGTCTCCCGCGCGCGGCCTGACGGCCCGTGGGCCGCAGACTGGGCATTGGGAGACGATCTCGACACACGCCTGCGCGTGACCCTCCTCTCCCCCTGCGGGGTCGAGGTGATCGCCGCGAAGGGCCGCTCTGTCTCCGGCGGCAGGCCCTACGAGCTGGACTGGGTCCTGGCGCGTTCAGCGTTCAGCGTTCAGCGTTCAGCGTTCAGCACTCAATTCGTCTCCCTCATCGAGCCTTACTGCGGGGCCCGCGCCGTGAAATCGGTCACGCCCCTCGACATCCAGGGCCCTCAGGACGCCCCCTTCCCGCCGGTCGCCCTGCGCATCGAGGCGGAGGGGCAGACGCACACCGTCCTCGCCACGTCCGCGCCGCACGCGCTGCATCGCATCACAGGCGGAATCGCCTTTCAGGGGGAATATGGGGTCGTGTCTGAAAGAAACGGCCAGTTACACGCCGTCACCCTGATTGGGGCCACGCGGATGGAGGTGGCAGGCTGGACGGTGGAGGCGGAGCGGGGATGGATCGAGGCGGAGATCGAGGCCGTGGACCGGGATCAAAACACGGTGACAGTCAGCCTGCCGTCCGACGCCTTTGAGGTTGGGCGCTTCGTCACGATCCTCAATGACGCCCGGAGCGTCGCCTATCGCACAGAAGAAGTCCGAGAGGAGAACGGGAGGACAATCCTGCGCCTGGACCAGGCCCCGAAGATCGGCGAGGGTCTCGCGACCGGGTTCCGGGACAGGGTGGTGGGTCGCGACCTCATGGGAGCGACAGGTTGGGGGGAGATCGAGACCTCCACCCTCTTCCCCCTGGCGGGCATCTCCGGCTTCCGCTACTACCACGGCGCCCGGCTGACGGACGCAGCGGGGAGACACGAATATCGCGTGGCCGACCTCCGCAGGCTGGACCGGGAGGCCCCCTATCGCGTCTACCTGGACCCTGATCTCCACCCCGGCCTGACGGCGAAGAAGCTGCGGCAGGTCTTCGCCCCTGAGGGTCACGAGGCGATCTTCCATCTCTATGACTTCGGCGTCGGGGACCGCCTCCGCATCCCCGTGACGGCGGTCGTCACGTTTTCAGGGCAGGGACACCAGGTCCGGGCGAACGCGCCGGTGAGGGTGAGGGCCTGACCGCTTACAGATTTTACCCACGTGAAAGCCCACGTTTCTAAACGTGGGATGAAACGTGTCTCTTTTGATTTTGACTTTGGTTCTTTGAACCCGTATATTTGTGTCTATGAAACAAACTTATAGACACAAACGAACTTCGGTATTTTTGATCAACTACCACTTCGTCTGGATACCCCGCAGGCGTCGTCCGGTGCTGGTGGGGAAGGTCCGCAGTCGCCTGGATGAGCTTCTTAGGGAGAAATCCAATGAGTTGAAATGCGACATCCTGGCGCTGGAAATCCTGTCCGACCACCTGCACCTGTTCATTTCAGCGCCCCCCGAATTGGCTCCACTGCAAATCGTCCATCGTCTGAAAGGGTATTCATCAAGGGTCCTGCGAGAGGAGTTTCCTTTTCTTTTGAAGCTCCCCTCGATGTGGACCCGGTCATACTTTGTGTCTACGGCAGGCAACGTATCCTCCGAGATGATCCGCAGATACATCGAAGAACAGACCAAACAGGACTGATGCCCTACATTGTCCGAAAATTGAAGGTCGGCAAGACTGACCAACTGGATAGGCTGGCTCTGGCATCGGGAGACCTCTACACCCGTGCCCTGGTCTATTTCTGGCGCGTCGTCAGGAAGAAAGGGATATGGCTGTCTCCCAATGCCCTGATGAAGATTTTCGGGTCGGATGCGCTTCACTCTCAGTCTGAACAGGCGATCATCCAGACCTTTTGCGCTTCCCTGAAGTCGTGGAGGATACGTCGAAAGATCGACCCGAAGGCCAAGCCCCCAAGAAGACGCAGGCGGTTTTTCAAAGTGATCTGGAAGTCGTCTGCCATTCGCGTCAAGGGCGGATGGCTGATTCTGTCTAACGGCAAGGGCAACGTCTCCCTCAACATCCCCTGGAGGTGGGATATGCCCAAGCAGATTGAGATTGGATGGGATGGAAGGCAGTACGAACTTCGGGCTATCTACGGCCAGGAGATCGACAACCAGATCGTCGGAACGGGAACGGCAGGGGTCGATCTTGGAGAAATCCACTCCGCTACGACCTTCGATGGACGGGAGGCCGTGATCTATAACGGGCGTCTCCTCAGATCCAAAAGGAGATACCAGAACAAGGTTAAGGCTCAAATCGCCAGTCGCCTGGATACCCTCAAGCGCGACTCCCGACGATGGCGCAGGCTGAAGCGGTCGAAGGGCCGTCAATTCAGAAGGCTCCAAAATCAGGTCCGAGACATCCAGCACAAGACCTCGCGAGCCATTGTCTCCACCCTGAGCCAAACAGGGGTGCAGACGCTCGTGATCGGAGACGTGCGGGACATCCGAACGGACCTGGACTACGGCAAGAAAACCAACCAGAAGCTCCACCAGTGGACCTTTGGGACAATACGCTGGCAACTCTCCTACAAGTGGGAGCACATCGGCGGGAAGGTCGTCCTTCAGGAAGAGCGAGGAACGTCCTCCACGTGTCCGAAGTGTAGATGCAGAAGAAAGCCCAACGGACGGAGTTTCAAGTGTGGCTGTGGGTTTCAGACTCATCGGGACGCCGTAGGCGCCATCAACATTCGGAACAAGTATCAGGACTGCGGTCCTGTAGTTGGGGACATGGCACCCCCCATGCGAGGCGTCAGATTTTATCCACACCTCGCGTGTAGCTCGGTGGCTTAGGTCTACTACCGAGAATCCCACGAATTCATTCGTGGGAGTGTCAACTCTCATATCGCCTCCCGAACACCCCGGCAAAGGCGAAGAAGTCCTCGAAGTCGATCACCCCGTTTTTGACCATGTCGAATTTTGCAAGGTCCCCCGTCGCCCTCTCCCCGAACGCCCCGGCGAACAGGAAGAAGTCCTCGAAGTCCACGGCAAGGTCCCCGTTGAAGTCCCCCGGACGCTCCAGGGCCTTCGGGTCCGCGCGGAAGGCATAGGGGGACATAAACGGCCCGTCGAACGCCCCGTCGTTGGCCCGCACGCGCAGATAGTAGGTCCCTCCGTCCGTCAGCTCGCGAGTAATGGTCCAGGCCGTCAGCCCCTGCTCCGTTGACTCGTTCCCCTCCTTCACCCCCACCGCCGAGGCCACCACGTCCGCGAAGTCCTGCCGCGCCGACACCTGGAAGGTGTAGGTCAACGCCATCTCCTTGGGCGTCTTCGCATTCTCCACGACAAAGGTCGGCATCAGCGGCTTTCCCTGGACGCCCCGGAAGACCGGGGCCGTCGGCGCATTCCTCAGCGAGGGTGTCAGCGCAATGGCCTCGGACCTCGGCCCCTCGTTCCCCGTCCGGTCCAGCGCCGTCACCGCGTAGCGATAGGTCGTCTCGTCCGTCAACCCCTCGTCCGGGAACCTCGCCAGGGTCAGGTTGGAGGCGATCAGTCGCGGCGTCTCGTCCCCCGTCCCCCGGTAGACGTTGTAGCCCGCTATGTCCGCCTCCGAGTTGGCCCGCCAGTTGAGCACGGCAGTCCGGCTGCCGGCCTGACCCAGAAGAAACCGCACGGGCGCTGGAGCCACGGTGTCTCGCACGGCTGCGGTGATGAACGAGACCGTCCTGCCCCCCTCCGGCCTGAGGACCGGACCGTTCCCGGACCGGTCAATAGAACTGACCCGCAAAAAGTAGGTCGTAGCTGGTTTGAGGTTGGTCAGCGTCACCCGGTGCGCGGTCACGGCCTCCGCCGACCCCACGTTGAAGTCGAGCGTGGCCGCGGCCGCGCCGAAGCGCACCGCGCTGTCGGACAACTCATCTGTGGCCCACGTCACCGTGGCCGTCTGGTCGGTCACAGCGGAGACCTGCGGATCCCCGACGATCCTGGGTGGCGTCGTGTCGGGCGCGGGATCGGTGGTGAAGGTCAGCGACGATGACCACGTCGGCCCGTTGTTCGAGGCGTCCAGAGACCCGGCGCGGAACGAGTAAGCCATGTTCGCCGTCAGGTTCGTCAGTGTCACCCGATGCTCCGTCACCGCCTCAGGAACCGACCGGACCTGCGCCGTCTCCGTCCCCGGCCCGTACTCCACCGTCGAACTGCCCGGCTCATCCGTTCGCCAGGTGACCACCGCCTGCCGGTCGCTCTTGTAGGAGATCGCGGGGCTGCTCAGGATCTTCGGCGGCGTCACGTCCACCTCCGCCGCCGTGGACCCCACCGCCCGCTTGCTCCGGGTCGGCCCGTTGCGGGACGGGTCCGCAGACCCCACCGTGAAGGTGTAGGCCGTGCCCGACGTCAGCTTCGCCAGCACGATGCGATGCCTCGTCACCGGCGTGCCGTCCTCGGCCCGGCTGACCGTCCGCTCCCCCGGACCGTACTCCGCGAAGCTGTCCGACGCCTCGTCCGTGGCCCATTCGAGGGTCAGGGAGCTGGACGTGGACCCGGTCACGGTCGGCCCCGACAGGATCACCGGCGCCTGCCGGTCCGCCTGGGGCGCGGTCACGAAGCTCCCGTCCCCCCCCGGCGGCTGCAGGGCCAGCCCTCCCCCCTCCACGGGCTTGGTGGAGCGCGGGCCTCCCGAGGCCACCGTGTTCCCCGCCGCGTCCGCCGAGACGCACCGGAAGAGATACTGCGTGTTCAGGTCCAGCCCGGCCAGCGTGACCAAGTGCACCGTCACCAGCCTGGCGTCGAACACATCGCTCTCTAAGCCGGGCCGGTTGTAGTCCGCGAGCGTGGCATAGACCACCCGGCTGTTGGACAGCTCGTCCGTCACCCACCGCACCACCACATTGCCCCCGCTGATCTGCACGATCGGCCCCTCCACGATCACCGGCGGCGTCGTGTCCGCCACCCTCGTCGTGCGGACCAGGAGGTTCAGGGATCGAAGCCTGGTCCTGGGCGATGGGATCGTGATCGTCGGGTCCGTGGTCACCCCGTTCCCCTCCCGGTCCCGCGACGTGATCCGGTAGCGGTATTCCGTGCCGGGCAAAAGTCCGGTCAGCGTGACCGTGTGCGTCTGTTCCAGCGCCCCCTGCTCGATTCGGCCAGCGTTAAAGTCCCCTGTCCCATATTCCACCACCGCACTCGTCAGCTCATCCGTCGTCCAGACCAGCGTGGCCGTGTTGGCCGTCGCTTCGAGGACGGTCGGCGCCCCCACGATGTCGGGCGGGGTCGTATCCGGCGCGGCCAGCGTGCGCAACGTGCGCCACGCGCTGAACGTCCGGGGGTTTCGGGCCAGGTCCTGCGAACTGACGCGGAAGGTGTAGGTCGTGTCCGGCGTCAGGTTGACCAGCGTGATGCGATGCGCCGTGGCGGCCTCCGGCAACTGCTGCGCTAACCGAGAGGCCGTGGTATCCGACCCCGCTGCGTAATCGACCTGCGAGTCGCTCAACTCGTCCGTGCCCCACTCCACCACCGCCGCGCGGTCCGCCACCGAGGCCACCGTCGGCCCGGACGTGACGGCAGCCGAAATCGTGTCCGGCGCGGCCCGCGTCGTGAAGGTCAGGTCTCCCGCGCTCTTCGTCGGCCCGTTGCCCGTCGCGTCCGTCGAGGAGATCCGGTAGTGATACGTCGTGGCCGCGCTCAGGTCGGTCAGCCTTACCGAATGCCTCGTCGTGTAGGTCCTGGCCTCGCCCTGGACCTCTGACAGGTCCCCCGCCGTCCTGCCGAACTCCACCAGGCCGTTGGCCGGCTCGTCCGTGTCCCACCCGATCGTGGCCTCCTGGTGTGTGACGCGGGCCACGGAGGGTGGGCTGACCAGGCGTGGGGAAGTCCTGTCCACCAGGGTGTCAGCCAGCGTCGTGACATCGAAGAGGCCGCTCTCCCGGGCATTGCCCGCCGCATCGGCGGATCGGACCTTAAACCCGTAGCGCGTGGCGGGCCTCAGGTCGCTCACGCTGACGCTGTGCCTCTGGACCAGACCCGGCACACTCCGGGACTGGATCAGACTGTCGGGCGGCCCATAGACCACCTCGCTGGCGCTGATCTCGTCCGTGACCCAATCCACCGTGAAGCCGATAGCCGTCCGGACCGTCACGGCCGGCCCCTCCAGGATCGTGGGCGCAACCGTGTCCCTGACGGTTAGCGTGGTGAAGTTCAACACCTCGCTGACCACAGACAGACGGGCCAGACCCGCAGAGCGCACCCTGTAGAAATAGGTCGTGCCGGGCGACAGGCCCGTCAGCGTGACCGCGTGCTCCTTCTCCGCGCCGGGCACGGTCACCACGCGAGTCGAGATTACGGCCGCCGTGTCGTACTCCACCTCGCTGCTGCTGACCTCGTCGGTCTTCCACAGGACGGTCGCCCGGTCCTGTCCGGTCCCCTGCACGATAGGGCCTTGCAGGATCACAGGGGGCGTCGTGCGGGCAGCGGCCCGCATCCTGAAGCTGAACACATCGCTGGAGTCGGCCCCGCCGGGACCGCCCGAGATCACCCGGTAGAAATACTCCGTGCCCGGACTCAACCGCGCCAGCGTCACCCGATGTTCCAGGACGCCCTCCTCCCCGGCCTGCGTCAGGGAGGGGCTCAACAGGGAGGTCAGCCCGTAGCGCACGACGCTGCTGGCGGGCCGGTCCGTGCTCCACGCGATGATGGCCTGCGACTCCGTGCGCCCCTCCACGCTCACGCTGAAAATGCGCAGCCGGGCAGGGGTGACGCTCCGGGCGGCCGTGACGATGCGCAGACTGGCAGAGGCGGCGTTACGGCTGGCGTCCTCGGACCGGACGCGCACCACGTAGGCTGACCCCGGACGCAGGCCAGCCAGCGCGACCCGGTGCTGCGTCCCGGCCTCGCCGGGCGGGACGCTCACAAACGTCGTGTCCGTCTCCAGTCGGAACGCCGCTTCGCTGCTGCTCCGCTCATCCGTGGTCCAGGTCACCACCGCTGACGTATCGGAGATGAACGGGGCCGCAAGCGGGACGACAAACTGCGGCGCGACCGTGTCCGCCACGGTTAGCGTCACAAACGCCGGATAGGGGGGATTCGGGAAGAGGGAGGTATTGCCCGCCGCATCCCGCGATACGACCCGATACTCATACGTCGTGCCGGGCGACAACCCGGTCAACTCTATCCGGTGCTCCCTCCCCAGAGGCCCCTGCGCCGAGACCGTGAAACCCGGCGCGCCCCCTCTGACACGGTACTCGACCCTGGGGGCACTGGCCTCATCCGTCGTCCAGAGCGCCGTGGCCCCCGTCCGGGTGATCCCCTCCACCACCGGCCCCGAAAGGACCGCCGGGGCCAGCGTGTCCCCCACGGTCCTGAAGCGGAAGGTCGGCCCCTCCGCCTTCCCGCCCCGGTCGTCGCTGGCCACTACCCGCCAGGTATAGTCCGTGCTTTCGGACAGCGGACCTACTATCAGAGTCGTGTCCGGCGTGCTCCTCACCCGGCCTGTCCCCAGGAAGACGTCATAGGTGACCGGGTCGTTCTCAGGGTCCGCGGACCGGCCCCACAAAAGCCGGGGCGTCAAGGAGACCCCCACCGCGCTATCTGCCGGCGCGAGGGGGACCGGAGGCGATGGCGGTCGATTCGGCGCCACGACGATCAGCCTCTGGACCGTCCTTGCGTCACTGCCCGTCGGCCCGCTCACCCGCAGCGTCACGGAGAAGGTGTCCACCCGCGTATACGTGTGCGTCGGATTCCGCACCGAAGACGTATCCCCATCCCCGAACTGCCAGGACCAGGCCGTGACCTCCCCCCGAGAAGAATCCCTGAACGCCACCGTCAGAGGGGCCCGGCCCGACGTGGGATTTGCCCCGAAGCCGGCCCTGACGCCCTGCCGCACCAGGATGAAACCCTGCCGCTCTTTCACATCCGACCCGCCGGGGCCTGTGACCCCGAGCCGGACCGTGTAGACGCCGGGCCTCCGGTACACGTGCGTCGGATTCCGCACCCCGGACGTATCCCCGTCCCCGAACTCCCAGCGCCAGGCCGTTGCGCCCCGCGAAGAGTCCGCAAAGACGACAGTCAGCGTGTCCACCCCGGAGACCGGGGCGGCGGAGAAGTCCGCCGTGGGCTGGACCAGAATCAGGCCGACCCTCTCTTTCGTCTGGGACGCCCCTCCGGCCCCTCTCACCGTCAACTTCACCGTGTAAGCGCCGGGCGCCCGGTAGATGTGAGAAGGATTCCGCACGGAGGAGGTGTCCCCATCTCCAAACTCCCAGGACCACGAAGCCACCTGTCCCTGCGACGAGTCCGTGAACGCCACCGTCAGGGGCGCCCGGCCAGAGGTTGGGCTCGCCCCGAAGTCGGCCTCCACGGTCGGCCTCACGGCGATCAGGTGCTCCTTGACCTTCGTGACGCTCCCCCCCGGCCCAGTCGCCCTCAGCGTCACCGTGTAGGTCCCAGGCGCGGTGTAGGTGTAGGTGATGGCCGTATCGCGCGTCGAGCCGGGCGGAGACCCATCCCCGAAGGCCCACTCGTATGTCGTGACCGGCCCCCCTGTGTTCACGACCGTGAACTTCACGGTCAGGGGCGCGCGGCCTGTCGTCAGGGGCTGGCCGGCCGCGTCCGTGGCCCGGACGTCCACCTCCGGCGGCGGAATCCGGCCCACCCCGCTGAGAGGAATCTCCACTCTGGGCTGACTGCCGTCGCTGCTGCTGACCGTCAAGGTGCCTGAGAATGAGCCAGCGCCTGTGGGCTGAAACGTGACCCCCACGTCCCGGCGGCCGTTCGGGTCGAGCCGGAACGTATCAGAAGAGGCGGAGAATGGAGGGCCGCTGACCCTCACCTCCCGCACAGATAGGGCGGCCCGGCCCGCGTTCGAGACCGCCAGCGTCAGCGTCTTTCTCTGACCCACCAGCACCGTGTCGAAGCTCAGACTGGCCGGAGAGATGCTGATTCTGGGCCGGATGACGACCCCAGCGCCGGAGAGGGCGACCTGGATGCTCGGCCTGTTGGGGTCGTTGCTCGCGACGGTCAGCTTGCCGCTCTGGGCCACCTCCGCCGTCGGGGCGTAGGTGATCGAAATCTCCCGGCTGGAATTGGGGGAGATCGTGAAGTTCATATCCGAGACGGTGAACCCGCTCACGTCCGAGGTGATGGAGCCGATGGACAGGGGACCCGCGCCGGAGTTGGTGATCGTCAGAAACAGGACCTTGTTCTTCCCGACCTCCAGCTCGCCGAAGTTTAAAGCCGTCGTGAACACCTGAATGCTCCCCGGAAGGGCGTTGCCGCTCAGGGAGACCTGAGACGGACTCCCCGCCGCGTTGTGCGCGATGGAGAGCGTCGCCGACTTCGACCCGTACGACGCAGGTATAAAGGCGACCACGGCCACCACGGCGCTCTGCCCCGGCGGCACGTTGGAGGTTGTCTGCGTAAACCCGAACTGTGAGGCATCCGTTCCTGTCAATGTCAGGCCCGAAATCGACAGATTGGCCGACCCCGTGTTCTGCACGGAGAGGTTCAACGCGGAGGACTTGCCCACCGCCACGTCCCCGAAGGCGAGCGACGCCTGCAACAGCGAGAGGACCGGGGCAAAAAAGGCGAGGTCACTGCCCTTGAGCGTTCGGAGACCTCGGGTCGTCAGGTTTGTCCGCTCTCCCGACGGGTCGAAGGCCAGCGGGCTGGTTCCTGATAACGCCACGGTGAATGTAAGCGTCACCACGTGCCCGGATGAGAACGAATTGCCCCCACCCCCGGAGACCTGAACGAGGACATTCCTGTTGAGGCCAGGGGTCGAGGCCGGGAAGGGGAGGTTAGCGTTGACATTGGTGACCGTGAACCCCGGCGCGTCCGGCCCGACCTGAGCCCCCTGAAACGTCAGGATACCGGCGTCATATTCGACCGTGAACTGCGCGATCCCGATTCGGAGTGAGGGGTCAAGCGTCTGCACTCTGACAGGCACGTGGACTGTGTCCCCTGCCGCCCCCCCGGCCTGAAGGGGAAGCGCAAGCCTGGCCGTCAAGACACCGACCTGGATGCTCGTATCCTGAAATGTCAGCGCACCTCCTCCGATAGTCGCAGGCGCTGTTGTCGTCACATTGGTCCGATCCAGACCCCGGTCAAAGGAGAGGACCCAGCTCCTGGAAGCCCCGCCGACGACGCGGAATCTCAGGGCCGCCACGACCCGGCTGTCCCCCGTGAAGGACTGAACGCCTCCTCCGCTGATCTGGACGAGCACGTTCCTGTTGGTCGAGGGCGTGGAGGAAGGGAAGGGAAGGTTGGGGTTCACATTGGACAGGACAAATCCCCCGGCGCCCAGGCCCACCCGCGCATCGACAAAGGTTAGGGCGCTGTCGTTGTAGTTGACCACGAACTGCGCCGCCCCGATCTGGGCGGAGGTCGAGACGAGGATCGGGACGACCACCGTGTCGCCGGGAGCCCCCCTCAAACCCGCCGGCAGAGCGACGGTGACCGTGGGCGTCTGCAACGCCGCGGGCTTCAGCGCCGCAGGCGCTTCATCCGCCGCCACGATGCGCGGCCCGGTGAAAACAGCAGACGCCCAGGATAAGACGAGCAACAACCCGGACAGCAACACCCTCGTCACGTTCATGACTTCCCCTCCCAAGCAAGAGGCAGAGCATTTGCCCACGATACAAGCACCCTCCGATTTTCGTCCACGCGTGCCTTGCCTCTACTTGAGCAACATCATCCGCTTCGTCTCGGCAAAACCTGGGGCCTCAAGCCGGTAGAAGTAGACCCCGCTGGAGACAGGCCTCCCCCCGTCTGTCCGTCCGTCCCAGACGACGGAGTGGTATCCGGCCTCCATCTGCTCGTCCACCAGCACCCGGATGCGCTGACCCAGCAGGTTGTAGATCACCAGCCGGACCCTCGCATTCATCGGAAGTCCAAAATTGATCTGCGACACAGGGTTGAAGGGGTTGGGATAGTTCTGCGAGAGCTGGAACTGGTCGGGGATGTCCCGGATGGAGACCGCGCCCGCCGCAGCGCCGGAGACATTCAGGTCGTTGATCACGGCGCGCAGGAGGCTCACCTCCGACCTCCAGCCGTGCGCCTTCCTGATGTCGGCGTTCGGGAGCCGGGTGGTGTCGGGGACCTGAAAGACCAGGTCCACAAACGGGCCGTCCACGCGAGCCCCCTGAGCCGCGGCCGCGGCCAGGTGGACCTCTCCCCTGGTCTCCCCGTTGACCACCAGCAGATATCCCTGGCCCGCCTCGGTCGCGCTGGCGGACCGGTACTCAAGGAGGGCGGGGTCATAGGTGAGACTCGCCAAGAAGGTGGAGACCACCTCCGGCCCGCTCCGGATCAGGAGGGGCACGTGGACCTCCTCGCCGGGCTTCCCGCGAACCTCCTTGAGAGAGACCGCCACAGGGCTGACGGCCGTTTTGGCCAGCGGCGCTCCGGAGGCCCTCCTCCAGTTATGGTCCACATCCCCGACCAGAAAGGCGACGAAGTCCCTCGGCGCGGCTCCAGGGGAAAATCTCCACTGCCCCACCTGCCCCACATCCGTGGTGAAAAACGCCAGGTAGCGCAGGGCGGCCAGGGCATCGGCGTTATTGCTCGCCCCGTCCCCGTTGGCGTCGGTTGAAAGGTCTCCTGGCAGGGCAGGAGAGGCGAGGAAGGCCGTCCGCTGGAGGACGAGCAGGGCGTCTGCGCCCTGGATGGCGTTGTTGACGCCCCCCTGCTTCGAGGCCGTGAGGCTGGTGAACACAAAGGACTGAGAGAAGGTGAAAAGCCCGGCGGTGTCTGTCAGGGCCACCCGGATGCTGTCGCCCGTCAGGGTGACCCGGACGCTGTCCACCGGTTCACCGGTGGAGCTGGCGTAGAACACCCTGCCGCTGATGGCCGGAACGAACGTGATCGCAAAGACGCCCCCGCCGCCTGTGCCGGCATAGAGAATTTGCGGGCTCGAAGGTCTGATCGCCAGAGCCTGGACGCTGAGGTTCGTCAGCCCTGAGCTGATCGCTGTCCAGGAGGTCCCCCCGTTGGTGCTCTTAGACACGCCGCCAAGCGTCCCGGCATAGAGGGTCTGGGGACTGGCCGGGTCTATCATAAGGGCATTCAGATACGTGCTCGTCAGCCCTGAACTGATCTGGGTCCAGGAACTCCCCCCATTCGTGCTCTTGAACACGCCTCCGGGGGTCACCGGCCCGGTTCCAGGGGGAGGGGGGAATACATCTCTTGCTCCGGCGTAGATCGTCTGGGGGTTCAACGGGTCTATCGCAAGGGTGCTGACAGAGGTGCTCGTCAGCCCTGAGCTGATCTGGGTCCAGGAACCCCCTCCATTCGTGCTCTTGAACACCCCTCCGGGGGTCACCGACCCACTTACAAACATATCTCTCGCCCCGGCGTAGATCGTCTGCGTGTTCGACGGGTCTATCGCAAGGGCGCTGACAGAGGTGCTCGTCAGCCCAGTGTTGACTGCCGTCCAAGAACTCCCTCCGTTGGTACTCTTGAATACGCCCCCCGATGTCCCGGCGTAAATGGTCTGAGGGCTTGAGGGGTCTATCGCAAGGGCATAGACAAATAGAGGTGGAGCCGATGGCGAACTCGTCAGCCCTGAATTGACGGCCGTCCAGGAACTCCCCCCATTCGTGCTCTTATACACCCCCCCAAACGTCCCGGCATAGACCGTCTGTGGACTCGATGGGTCGATCGCAAGGGCATTGGCGCCTGTAATACCCGTCAGGGCTGCCCAGGAACTCCCTCCATTGGTGCTCTTGAATGCCCCCCCAAATGTCCCGGCGTAGACCGTCTGTGGATTCGATAGGTCTACCGCAAGGGCAGAGATACTTGTTGCTATCAGTCCTAAATTGGCGGCTATCCAGGACCCTCCTCCGTTGGCGCTCTTGAACACGCCCCCCGACGTCCCGGCGTAGACCGTCTGTGGACTGAATGGGTCGATCGCAAGGGCGTAAACAAGCGTACTCGCCATTCCTGTATTGATCTGGGTCCAGGAACTCCCCTCATCCGCGCTCTTGAACACCCCCCCGAATGTCCCGACATAGACCGTCTGTGGACTGGAGGGATCGATCGCAAAGGCATTGGCGCCTGTAATACCCGTCAGGGCCGCCCAAAATGCCCCTCCGTTCGTGCTCTTGAACACACCGCTGAAGAATGTGCCGACATAAAGGGTCTGCGGACTTGAAGGGTCGATCGCAAGGGCGCTAACAGAGGTGTTCGTCAACCCGGCGTTGATCGCTGCCCAGGAACTCCCCCCGTTCGTGCTCTTGAATACGCCTCCCCCGCTCGTCCCGGCATACAGAGTCTGCGGACTGGAGGGGTCTATCACCAGGGCATCGACAAATGTGCTCGTCAGACCAGAGTTAACCTGCGTCCAGGAGGTCCCCCCGTTCGCGCTCTTGTACACGCCTGCCGATGTCCCGACATAGAGGGTCTGAGGGTTCGACGGGTCTATCGCAAGAACGGAGATAAATGGAGATGGACCTGACAGCCCCAGGCTGATCTGGGTCCAGGAGGTCCCCCCATTGGCGCTCTTAAACAGGCTACCTGCCACGGCATAGATCGTCTGCGGATTCGATGGGTCTATCACCAGGGCATCGACAAATGTGCTCGTCAGCCCTGAGCGGACGGCTGTCCAGGAACTCCCCCCATCGACGCTCTTGAACACACCTCCACTTGTCCCGGCATAGACCGTCTGCGGACTCAATGGGTCTATCGCAAAGGCCGTGACCGTCCCGCCAAAAGGCCCATGGCTCACCCAGGCGTTCTCCCCGGAGGGAGGGAGCAGGGTGATCCCTGTCCCGCTCAACGCCACTGTCGCCGGACTCCCGGCCACGCTGTGGGCGATGAACAGCGAGGCGGTCTTGGTCCCCGTCGAAATCGGCGCAAACGTCACCGTGATCGTCTGGCTCCCCCCTGCCCCGATCGTGGCCGCCGTCGGAGTGGCCGTAAACTGCGACGCGCCCGGCCCGCTGATGGTGATGCCGATGACAGTGACGGTCCCGCCGCCCGGATTGGAGATCATGAACATCTGCTGCGACGTGGACCCCACAGGGGTGGCATCCATCGTCAGCGATGGGGTCGACAGGCTGAGGGCGGGAACAAACGTGATCGCAAAGACGCCACTGCCGCTTGTGCTGGCATAGACGATCTGAGGGCTCGACGGTTTTATCGCAAGGGCCAGGACACTGAGGTTCGTCAGCCCCGTGTTAAAAGTTGTCCAGGAACCCCCTCCGTTCGTGCTCTTATACACGCCGCCGAATACCCCGGCATACACAGTCTGGGGACTCAAGGGGTCTATCACAAGGGCGTTGACAAAGGTGCTCGTCAGCCCTGTGCTGGTCGCCGTCCAGGAACTCCCCCCATTCGTGCTCTTGAACACCCCTTCACCCTTTATTCCGGCATAGATCGTCTGCGGGCTCGAAGGGTCTATCGTAAGGGCTCGGATATCTGGGTTTGTCAGTCCTGCGTTGATCGCTGTCCAGGAGGTCCCCCCATTCGTGCTCTTGAACACCCCTCCATTCGCCACTTCTGTCCCCGCATAGATCGTCTGCGGGCTCGAAGGGTCTATCGCAAGGGCGTGGACATTGGTGTTCGTCAGCCCCGTGTTGACCGCTGTCCAGGAGGTCCCCCCATTTGTGCTCTTGTACACGCCCCCCGACGTCCCCGCGTAAATGGTCTGAGGGCTTGAAGGGTCTATCGCAAGGGCCTGCACAGATAGGGGTGGGGCCGGAGGTGGGCTTATCAGTCCTGAGTTGATAGCCGTCCAGGAACCCCCTCCATTCGTGCTTTTATACACCCCCCCAAAATCTGCCCCGACATAGATGGTCTGTGGACTGGAGGGATCGATCGCAAGGGCTCGGATATATGTGCTCGTCAGCCCTGAGTTGGCCGCTGTCCAGGATGACCCTCCGTTGGCGCTCTTGAACACCCCTCCGCCGAATGTCCCGGCATAGAGGACCTGAGGATTCGACGGGTCTATCGCAAGGGAATAGATACTTGTCGCCGTCAGTCCTAAGTTGACGGCCATCCAGGAGGTCCCTCCACTCGTGCTCTTGAACACCCCCCTATCCTGTGTGCCGGCGTAAACGATCTGGGGATTCGCAGGGTCTACGGCGATGGAATAGACAACGAGATCCGTCAGCCCGGTGTTGACGGCCGTCCAGGAACCTCCCCCATTCGTGCTCTTGAACGCGCCCCCTGGTACCCCGACATAGAGGGTCTGCGTATCCGAAGGGTCCATGACAAGGGCAAGGATAAATGTGCCTGTCAGCCCGGTATTGATCTGCGTCCAGGAACTCCCCCCGTTCGTGCTCTTGAATACGCCTCCTCCACCCGTCCCGGCATAGAGGGTCTGGGGACTGGATGGGTCTATCGCAAGGACGTTGACAGATAGAGTCGTCAGGCCGGAGTTGACCTGTGTCCAGGAACTCCCCCCGTTCGTGCTCTTGAATACGCCTCCCCCACCCGTCCCGGCATAGAGGGTCTGGGGACTGGATGGGTCTATCGCAAGGACGTTGACAGATAGAGTCGTCAGGCCGGAGTTGACCTGTGTCCAGGAACTCCCCCCGTTCGTGCTCTTGAACACACCCCCAGATGTCCCGACATAGAGGGTCTGAGGGCTCGATGGGTCTATCGCAAGAACGGAGATAAATGGAGGACCTGACAGCCCCAAACTGATCTGGGTCCAGGAGGTCCCTCCGTTCGTGCTCTTGAACAGGTTGAATGCCACGGCATAGACAACCTGAGAGTTCGACGGGTCTATCGTAAGGGTCTGGATATATGTGCTGTTTAACCCTGAGTTGGCCGGTGTCCAGAGACTCCCCCCACTTGTGCTCTTGAATACGCCTCCCCCGCCTGTCCCGGCATAGACCGTCTGCGGGTTGAATGGGTCGACCGCAAGGGCATTGACTCTTCCCCCAAAAGGCCCATTGCTCACCCAGACATTCTCCCCGGAGGGGGGAGAAAGGGTGATCCCTGTCCCGCTCAGCGTCACCGTCGCCGGGCTCCCGGCCACGCTGTGGGCGATAAACAGCGAGGCGGTCTTGGTCCCCGTCGAAGTCGGCGCAAACGTCACCGTGACCGTCTGGCTCCCCCCTGCCCCAATCGTGGCCGCCGTCGGAGTAACCGTAAACTGCGACGCATTTGCCCCGCTGACGGTGATGCCGGTGACAGTGACGGTCCCACCGCCCGGGTTGGAGATCGTGAACGTCTGCTGCGACGTGAATCCCACAGGCGTGGCATCCATCGCCAAAGACGTGGTGGACAGGCTGATGACAGGAGCGAGCTCGATCGCAAAGACGCCTCTGCCTGTCCCTGCATAGACGATCTGAGGGCTTGACGGCGGCTTTATCGCAAAGGCCCGGACGCTGAAACTCGGCAGCCCCGTGTTAAAAGTTGTCCAGGAGGTCCCTCCGTTCGTGCTCTTGAATACGCCTCCAAATATCCCGGCATAGAGGGTCTGCGGATTCGAAGGGTCCACGACAAGGGCAGAGATAAATGTGCTCGTCAGCCCGGAGTTGACGGCGGCCCAGGAGGTCCCTCCATTTGTGCTCTTGAATACGCCCCCGCCGCTTGTCCCCCCATAGATCGTCTGCGGGCTGGAGGGGTCTATCGCAAGGGCGTTGACATTTGTATCCGTCAGCCCGGAGTTGACCGCTGCCCAGGAGGTCCCCCCGTTCGTGCTTTTGAACACGCCCCCGCCAAATGTCCCGGCGTAGATCGTCTGCGGGCTGGAGGGGTCGATCGTGAGGGAGTAGACATCTAAATCCGTCAACCCGGAGTTGACCGCTGCCCAGGAGGTCCCCCCGTTCGCGCTCTTGAACACCCCTCCGAATGTCCCGGCATAGATCGTCTGCGGACTGGAGGGGTCGATCGCAAGGGCGTTGACATTTGTGTTTGTCAACCCGGAGTTGACGGCCGCCCAGGAGGTCCCTCCATTTGTGCTCTTGAATACGCCCCCGCCGCTTGTCCCCCCATAGATCGTCTGCGGGCTGGAGGGGTCGATCGCAAGGGCGGTGAGGTATGGGGCGACCAGGCCGGAGTTGATCTGGGTCCAGGAACTCCCCCCGTTCGTGCTCTTGAACGCGCCGCCTCCGTATGCCCCGGCGTAGATCGTCTGCAAACTGGTCGGATCGATCGCAAGGGCGTTGACCTCCGTAGCCGTCATCCCTGAGTTGATGGGTGTCCAGACACCCCCTCCGCTGATGCTCCTGAACGCGCCGCCTATCGTTCCCGCATAGACTGTTTGCGGGTTGAATGGATCGATCGCAAGGGCGTTGACCTCGCCCGTGCTCGTCAGCCCGGAGTTGATCTGTGACCAGGAACTCCCCCCGTTCGTACTCTTGAATATGCCTCCAAATATCCCGGCATAGACGGTCTGCGAACTGGATGGGTCTATCGCAAGGGCGTAGACCGTTGTAATCGTCAGCCCTGAATTGACGGCTGTCCAGGAACTCCCCCCGTTCGTGCTCTTGAACACCCCTCCACCCGTCCCCGAATAGACCGTCTGCGAACTGGACGGATCAATCGCAAGGGCGTAGACATTTGTAATCGTCAGCCCTGAATTGACGGCTGTCCAGGAACTCCCCCCGTTCGTGCTCTTGAACACCCCTCCACCCGTCCCCGAATAGACCGTCTGCGAACTGGACGGATCAATCGCAAGGGCGTAGACATTTGTAATCGTCAGCCCTGAATTGACGGCTGTCCAGGAACTCCCCCCGTTCGTGCTCTTGAACACCCCTCCACCCGTCCCCGAATAGACCGTCTGCGAACTGGACGGATCAATCGCAAGGGACTGGACAAACGTATTCGTCAGCCCGGAGTTGACGGCGGTCCAGGAACTCCCCCCGTTCGTGCTCTTGAACACCCCTCCACCTGTCCCGGCGTAGACCGTCTGAGGACTCGATGGGTCTACCGCAAGGGCCTGGATAAACGTATTCGTCAACCCGGAGTTGACAGCGGTCCAGGAACTCCCCCCATCCGTGCTCTTGAACAGCCCCCCAAAAAATGTCCCGGCGTAGACCATCTGAGGACTCGATGGGTCCATCGCGAGGGATATGACACCCAGACTCGTCAACCCGGAGTTGACGGCTGTCCAGGCCCCCCCCCCATTGGCGCTCTTAAACACTCCTCCCCCGTTTGTCCCGGCATAGATCGTCTGCGTGTTCGATGGGTCTATCAAAAGGGCCTGGATTCTCCCGCCGTAAGGCCCATTGCTCGTCCAGACATTCTGCCCGGAGGCAGGCGGCAGGGCCAGCCCCGTGCCGTTCAGGACAACCGATGAAGGGCCTCCCGCCGCATTGTGGACGAGGGTCAGAGAGGCGGTCTTAGGCCCGGCGGAGGTCGGGGCAAACGTCACCGTGATCGTCTGGCTGCCCCCTGCCCCGATCGTCGCCGTCGTCGGGGATGCTGTGAACTGCGAGGCATCCGGACCGCCTGCCGTGATGCTGGTGATAGAGAGATTCCCGGTGCCCGTGTTCGAGATCGTGAACGTCTTGAAGGACGTGGCCCCCTGGACGGTGTTGTCCATCGTCAGCGAGGTGACCGACAGGCTGATCGCCGGATTGCCCCCCGTCCCCGACAGGGGGAGGCTGAACACGGAGACGCCCCCACTCCGAACGGTCATCAGGTCGGAGAAGGCCCCAGCCGAGGGAGGGGTGAACCGAACGACCACGTCTGTATTCTGGCTCGGGGCCAGGGTCATGGACGAGGTCACGGACAGGGCCGGCAGGGAGAACGCCGTGGTGTGCGTCTCGATGCTCTCCACGAGGAAGTTCACCGCGCCGACGTTGGTGATCTTCACCGTGTCCTGTTTGAAACTTCCTAACTCTACATTGCCGAAGGCAATGGAGGCTTTGGAGACGGTGAAGGGGGGACGCTGACCGTCTATCCCAAACGTCTTGCCGTCGCCCACCTTCCCCAGTGAAGGGTTGACAAAAACCGTGTACGTATCGTTGAGGTTGTGAAACTGTGTGGCAAAGCCACCGCTGAACACCGTGGCAACGACCGCAAGCCTGGAAGTGAGCTGCGGGTCTCCCGCCCCGATCACAAAAGAGATCTGGAAGGTCGGCGGCGAAGCAGATATGAAGGCCGCCTTCTTGCTGAACTTGGCCGTCAATGCCTTGGCGCCCAGAGCAGGCGCGCCTGTGGAGTCGATAGCTCCCCGCGCCGTGCTCGTGTCCGTGGCCGAGGTCGCCCGCACAACTCTGACGTACACAGAATCCGGGACGGATGAAAGTAAATTTTTGACCGTAACGACGATGGTGTCGCCGATCCCGATGACCTTGCCGTTTTCAGGCCGGTCCACCCTGACCGTGATGCCCGCTGTAATCTGGCCCATCGCGGAGGCGCTGATGCCCAGCACCAGCAGAAGCCCCATCAGCAGGGAATTAAGCCGTTTCATCTCCATCGCTGACCTCCTGGAGTGACCGCCCCTCTGACGAAAACATCTTTTGACGCCTAAATCAAGAGATGCTATGGGGGTAGGTTATCACCTATGTTCTTAAGGAATGGAGATAGATTAGCTTCTCCAAACGACTTGTCTTTAGGGTTCCCTCGATACGCCCCCGTATTCCCGAGTAGCGGCTGAAAGCCGCGTATCGAGGGACGGGGGCTACTCGGGAACACGGTTATACCTGAGCTTTTGGAGAAATTGTTTTATACCTATTCCTAAGAAAAAGTTCCGTGATCCATTTCATTCAGGGGGTAATATAACCCTATTCCGATAATTCTGGACTCTGAGCCATCGGCCGCAAACAAAAAGAGCCGCACCCTTTTGATGCGGCTCACCCCCCTTGCCACTGTTTGTGATACGCGCAGACATCTATCGGCCCCCCTCTCGGTCATATCCCAAAGCCGATGACGAGTACCTTAACAAAAATGGGCGTAACCGGTCTTCCGCGTTTATAATAGACTGAAATTGTTTGACTTATATTTTCAGATAGCGTAAAATACGTCCTTTCCAGT
>Ga0137796_10000056_pt1 | contig 72221 bp, 79 predicted proteins | sample OV2TP3_FD_97704 | JGI IMG/M metagenome (GOLD analysis project Ga0137796, IMG submission 97704) | reverse complement strand
TCCACCTTCACCATCACCTCACCCTGCGCGTCCGTCCCGCCCGTGATGCACTTGACGGCATAGGTCAGCAGCGTGCTCTTGGTCTGCGTCATCGCGGCGATCGTGCGGTAGGCCGCGTCCACGGGGCCGTCGCCCTTGCCGGCCTGCCGGAATACTTTTCCGTCCACCTCGAGCTCGATCTGCGCCGTAGGCGTCATATCGGTCCCGCTCTCCACGTGGAGGGACTTCAAGCAGTACGTCTCCGGAATGGTCTGCAGTTCCTCGGAGATGATAACCTCCAGGTCCTCCTCGTAGACCTCCTTCTTCTGGTCGGCCAGCCGCTTGAACCGCTCGAAGGCCTTGTTGACCTCTTCGTCGGTCAGCTTGTACCCCATCTCTTCCAGCTTCTGCCGGAAGGCATGCCGGCCGGAGAGCTTGCCCATCACCATCGTGCTCTTCCCCAACCCGATGGATTCGGGCCTCATGATCTCGTAGGTCGTCTTCTCCTTGAGCAGGCCGTCCTGGTGGATGCCGGACGCATGCGCGAAGGCGTTGGCCCCGACGATCGCCTTGTTCGGCTGGACGACCATGCCGGTGATCTTGCTCACCAGCCGGCTCGTCTTCACGATCTCCTCCGTGACGATCTTCGTGTCCGCTCCATAGAAGTCCTTCCGCGTGCGGAGCCCCATCACGATCTCTTCCAGCGAGGCGTTCCCAGCCCGCTCCCCGATCCCGTTGATCGTGCACTCCACCTGCCCCGCGCCCTCCACGATGGCGGCCAGAGAGTTCGCCACCGCCACGCCGAGGTCGTTGTGACAGTGGACGGAGATCACGGCCTGCTTGATGTTGGGCACGTTCTCCCGGATCCCCCGGATCAGCGCGCCGAACTCTTGCGGCGTGGCGTAGCCGACGGTGTCGGGGATATTGACGGTCGTAGCGCCCGCCGCGATGACGGCCTCCAGCACCTCGTAGAGGAACTTGGCGTCGGACCGGGTCGCATCCATCGGCGAAAATTCTACATCCTCGACGTAGCCCCGCGCGCGCGTCACCATCTCCACGGCGCGTTGCCGCGCCTGGTCGCGTGTCAGCCGAAACTGATGCTTGAGGTGGATGTCCGAGGTCGAGATAAAGGTATGGATGCGGACCTTCGGCGCGCCCTTCAACGCTTCCCAGGCCCGATCCACATCTTCCGGGCGGGCGCGGGCCAGGCTGCAGATGGTGGGCCCTTCCACTTCGTGGGCGATGCGACGGACGGCCTCGAAGTCGCCCGGTGAGCTAAAGGCGAAGCCGGCCTCGATGATGTCCACGCCCAGCCGAGCCAGTTGCTTGGCCACCATCAGCTTCTCGTCCAGGTTCATCGCCGCGCCGGGAGACTGCTCGCCGTCCCGAAGCGTCGTATCAAAGATGCGGATCATGCGACTCATGGCGGTGTCTCGCGCTCAGGTGCCGGGCCATGCCGAACCGCCCGACGCGCCAAGCCGACGAGCAGCATCACCACACCAGACACGGCATACCCGGCAAACAGCACGAACAAGGCGATCGGGGGCGCGGCCGCGATCAGCATGATGCCCAGGACTCCCCACACCAGATACAAGAAGCCTTCCCCGGCGCGCAGCTTCATCCCCTTGAACTTGGTGTACTTGATCGTGCTGACCATCAGAAACGCCAGGACGAACGTGATGATCAGGATCAAAACCGGCTTCACTTCCCGGCCGAGTTGCAGGATATGGTGGTCGAAGATCCAGAGGGACGCCAGGACGCTGGCCGCCGCCGGGATCGGCAACCCCGTGAAATACCGGTTGTCCCCCGTCGCCGCCTGGACATTGTACCGCGCCAGCCGTAGCGCGCCGCATCCGACGAAGGCAAAGACCACCGCAAGACCCAGGATCCCGTATGCTTTGAGGGTCCAGGCGTACACCAACACCGCCGGGGCGATCCCAAACGACACCAAGTCGGCCAGGGAATCGTATTCGATCCCGAACTGGCTGGTCGTCTTGGTCCACCGCGCCGACTGGCCGTCCAGCATGTCGAAGATCAGCGCGACCAGGATGGCCACGGCCGCTTTTACGAAGGCGCCATCGAACACCGCAATGATCCCGTAGAGACCGCAGAAGAGGTTCCCGGTCGTGAAGAGATTAGGGATGACGTAGATGGCTTGTCGGCGCCGCAGCCGCAACGATGGTCTCATGCAAACACCCCGATCACCGACTCGCCTCCCCGCACATGCTCTCCTGCCACGACACGCACCTTCGTCCCGACCGGCAAGTACAGGTCCATACGGGATCCGAACCGGATCAACCCGTACCGTTCGCCTCGGGCCACCCGCTCGCCCTCGCTCAACCAGCACACGATCCGCCTCGCCACATACCCCGCAACTTGCACGCACAGCACCCGACGCCCCTCTTCCGTCTCGATCAGCACCGCCGTCTGCTCGTTCTCCAGCGTGGCCTCCGGTCGGCTTGCCACCAGGAACTTTCCTGGGGAGTACCCGACGGCCGAGACCTTCCCCCCGCATGGCGTCCGGTTGATGTGCACATCCAGGGGGCTGAGGAAGATACTCACCCGAACCGCCCGTTCCTTCAGGAACCGTGGTTCGTCCTCTTCCACGACCGCCAAGACGCGGCCGTCGCCGGGCGACACCACCAAGTTCGGCCCTACCGGAACCCGCCGCGGGGGATTCCGAAAAAACCAGACCATGAAGAGCGCCGCGACGCCGAGGACGGCGCTGGCCATCGTCCACCCAAGGACCAAGGTCCCGACCCAGGGAACCGACGTGACCGCCAGGAAAGGCAGCCCCTCCCGGGCGACCGGCCACCCCCGTGCGCGATCAGCCATAATAACTTGATCAGTTCAGTTTTTGGTCTTGTCGACCAGTTGGTCCTTTTTAAGCCACGGCATCATGCCGCGCAACCGCGCCCCGACCTCCTCGATCGGATGCGCCTCACCGCGCTTCAACAGGGCGTTGTATTGCGGCCGGTTGGCCTGGCACTCGAGGACCCATTCCTTGGCGAAGCGCCCGCTCTGAATCTCCTCCAGGATGCGCTTCATCTCCATTTTGGTCTTATCGGTGATGATGCGCGGGCCGCGGGTGACGTCACCGTACTTGGCCGTCGTACTGATCGAATAGCGCATGTTGGCGATGCCGCCCTGGTAGATCAAATCCACGATCAGTTTCACCTCATGCAGGCACTCGAAGTAGGCCATCTCCGGGGAATAGCCCGCCTCCACCAAGGTCTCATAACCCGCCTGGATCAGCGCGGTCAGCCCGCCGCAGAGGACCACCTGCTCGCCGAAGAGGTCGGTCTCCGTCTCCTCGCGGAAGTTCGTCTCGATGATCCCGGCCCGGCCGCCGCCGATGGCGGAGGCATAGGCAAGCCCGATCTGCTTCGTGTCGCCCGAAGGGTCCTGATGGACGGCCAGCAGGCACGGCACCCCGCTACCCTTCGTGTATTCGGAGCGGACCAGGTGGCCGGGGCCTTTGGGCGCTACCATGAACACGTTGATGCTCGGCGGCGGGACGATCTGGCCGAAGTGAATGTTGAACCCATGGCCGAACGCCAGGTACGCGCCCTTCTTGAGGTTCGGGCCGATGTCGGCACGGTACAAGCCCGCTTGGGCCTCATCAGGGGCGAGAATCATGACCACATCGGCACGCTTCGCCGCGTCCGCGGTGGGCATGACTTTGAGACCGGCGCGCTCCGCCTTCTGCCATGACGCGCCTTCCCGCAGGCCGACGATGACCTCCATCCCGCTTTCCTTCAGGTTCAGCGCGTGCGCGTGTCCCTGGCTGCCGTAGCCGATGATGGCGATGGTCTTGCCCTTCAGCACTTTCAAATCGGCGTCTTTATCGTAATAGATCGTCAACATGATCGGTCCCTTCTGTTGTACGGGCACGGCATGCCGTGCCCCTACCGAACGCATGATTATTTTTCTTCCTTCAGGACGCGCTTGGGCTGCGAAGTGGGCGGCCGGACCTGCTCGCGCGCGATCGCAACCCGTCCCGTCCGGACCACTTCCTTGATCCCCAAGGGCTGGAGCAGGTTGATGGCCGCCTCCACCTTTTTGATGGCTCCCGTGACCTCGATCGTGTAAGTGGTCGGCGTCGAGTCCACGATCTTGCCCCGGAAGATGTCGGCGATCCGGAGCGCTTCGGCCCGATCCTCCTGCCGCGTATGGATCTTGATCAGGGCCATCTCGCGCTCGACAAACTCGGTCTCATTCAGGTCCACCACCTTGATGACATCAATGACCTTGTTGAGCTGCTTGACGATCTGCTCGATGACCCGGTCGTCGCCCGACGTGACGATCGTCATCATGGACATGGACGCGTCCAGCGTCGGCGCCACCGACAAGGTCTCAATGTTGTAGCCCCGGCCGCTGAACAGGTTGGCCACCCGGGACAACACGCCGAACTTGTTCTCCACCAGCACTGAGATGATATGCTCCACTTGCGCTCCTTACAACTCCGTTCGCCCTGAGCTTGTCGAAGGGCGGGATGCCTTCAATGCGTTCCGTTCATGCTTCGACAGGCTCAGCACGAATGGAAATTCCGGGACCTGACGGTCACGCCGTCAGGACGGCGTCCTTGTCCTCGCCGGCCACCTTGGGTGCGGGCTTCTCGCCCCGTTTCATCGCCGGTGGGTCCTCGAGAATCATCTCATGGTTACAGCCGCCGGCAGGAATCATCGGGTAGCAATTCTCGAAGGGGTCCACTTCAAGGTCCACCAGGACCGGCTTATCGCTCTTCAGCGACTCTTTGATCACGTCATCCACTTCGGAGACCTTTGTGGCCCGGAGCCCCACGGCGTTGAAGGCCTCGGCCATCTTCACAAAATCCGGGACCGTGTCCAGGTAGGACGAGGCGTACCGGCCCTCATAGAAGAGGTCCTGCCATTGCCGCACCATCCCGTGGAAGTGGTTGTTCATGATGAAGGTCTTGACCGGCAGCTTGCTCACCATCGCCGTGGCCATCTCCTGCATGTTCATCTGGATGCTCCCGTCGCCCGCGACGCAGAGCACCAGCCGGTCACGGAAGGCGGCCTGCGCGCCCAGCGCCGCCGGAAGCCCGAAGCCCATCGTCCCCAAGCCGCCGGAGGTGAGCCACTTGCGCGGTTTGTTCAAAAGGAAGTGCTGGGCCGCCCACATCTGATGCTGCCCCACGTCGGTCGCCACGATCGGGTCCCGGTCTTTCGTCAACTGGTACAACCGGTCAATGACGTATTGCGGCTTGATCTTCGCGTCCGGCGGCTGCATGTAGGTCAGCGGGTGCTTCGTCCGCCACTCGTTGATCTGGTTCCACCAGGGCTTCCGCTGCTCGATGGCATGGCCGTTGGGCGTCGCCTTGAGCATGGCGTTCAACTCGCGGAGCACGGCCTTCACGTCACCCACGATCGGAATGTCCACATGCACGTTTTTGCGAATTGACGTCGGATCAATGTCAATGTGGATGACCTTGGCCTCAGGACAGAACTCCGACACCTTGCCGGTCACCCGATCGTCGAAGCGGGCCCCGACCGCGATGACCAGGTCCGAATAGTGGACCGCCATGTTGGAGGCATAGGAGCCGTGCATGCCCATCATGCCGAGCGACAGCGGATGCGCCCCTGGGAAGGCCCCCAGGGCCATCAGCGTCATGTCCACCGGGATCTGGGTCAGTTCGGCAAACTCCAACAGCTCGGCGTGCCCGTTGGAAAAGATCGCGCCGCCGCCCACGTAGATGATCGGCTTCTTGGCCTTGTGGATCGCGTCCACGGCCTGTTTGATCTGCCACTTGTTGCCCTCGTAGGTCGGGTTATAGCCACGAATGGACACGCTCTGGGGGTACCGGAAGTCGCCCTTGTTCATTGCGACGTCCTTGGGAATGTCCACCAGCACCGGACCCGGCCGGCCGGTCATCGCCAGGTAGAAGGCTTCCTTGATGGTCTGCGCCAGGTCGTCCACATCCTTGACCAGGAAGTTGTACTTGGTACAGGGCCGGCTGATGCCGACATTGTCCGCCTCCTGAAAGGCGTCGTTGCCGATGAGGTGTGTTGGGACCTGCCCAGTGAAGACGACGATGGGCACCGAGTCCATATAGGCGTCCACGAGCGGCGTCACCACGTTGGTCATGCCCGGCCCTGAGGTCACCAACGCGACGCCGGGCTTGCCGGTCGCCTTGGCATACCCCTCGGCCATGTGCCCCGCGCCCTGCTCGTGCCGCGTCAGGATGACTTCAATATCCTTCTGCTGGTGCAGGACGTCGAAGATCTTCAGCACGACGCCGCCCGGCAAGCCGAAGATAGTCTTCACCCCTTCGCACTTGAGACTCTCCACAAAGATTTCGGCTCCCGTGAGCTTCATGTCCTACCTCTCGCGCCTTGAAATTCTTGACTGCGATTTACCTGAAAAATCCGCTTGATATGAACGGTAAAGCTAGCATGGAGTAGCCAGGTTCGTCAACAAAGACCTACAAGTGAAAACTCTTCAGGCTCTCACGTGGGTCCAAGGTTATGGTTCCCACGATACCCTCCTTACGAGCACCGTACTGTTACAGAAGCGCATTCAAAATTCAAGAAGAAACATCTACGAAGATACGAGACCTTTCATCATGCCGGGCCGTTGTCGACACGGAGGTGCCGCCTTGACAGGACCTTCAAGACCCGGTTACCGTGCCGATATGAGTGTGAAGAGGAAGCTCAAGTAATGGAACAAATCGTCGAATGCGTCCCCAATTTCAGTGAGGGCCGGAATGAGCAGACCGTTGACGCGCTGATCACGGCCATCCGCTCCGTGCCCGGCGTCCTCGTGCTGGATCGCCAGAGCGACCCCGACCACAACCGCTCGGTTCTGACCTTCGCCGGTCCCCCTGAGCCCGTGGCCGACGCCGCCTTTCGTGCGGCCGAGGAGGCCCTACACCGCATTGACCTGACCACCCAGCGCGGCGAACATCCCCGGATCGGCGCTACCGACGTGATTCCCTTCGTCCCGATCCGCGGGGTCACGATGGAGGACTGCGTCCACCTGGCGCGGAGCGTGGGGCGCCGTCTGGCGGAGGAGCTGCACATCCCGGTGTTCCTCTATGAGCACGCCGCCACGGCCCCGTTTCGCACGCGCATCGAGGATATCCGGCGGGAGGGACCGGAGGGGCTCGCCGAGCGCATGCGGCTTGACCCGAAGTGGGTGCCGGACTTCGGCGATGCCAAGCTGCACCGAACCGCCGGCGCCACGATCGTGGGCGCGCGCCGCCCCCTCATCGCGTACAACGTCAATCTTGCAAGCGCCGACGTGGACCTCGCCAAGGTCATCGCGCAAACCGTCCGGGCGTCGGACGGCGGGCTTCCCTCGGTCAAAGCGCTGGGCATCGCCCTGAAGAGCCGAGGCTGCGCCCAAGTGACCATGAACCTGACGAACTACGAGGAGACCCCGGTCCACGCGGCCTTTGAAGCCGTCAAGGCGGAAGCGGCGAAACGCGGGGTCTCCGTTCGGAGCAGCGAGGTGGTCGGCTTGATCCCGGAAGCGGCCGTCGCTCAGATCGCCGGCCACTACCTCCAACTTGAGAACTTCAAACCGGACCAGGTCCTGGAAGCCCGGCTGGCCCACATGCTCGCGCGCGACCCTGCGAGGATGGTCGGTCCCTTCCTGGAAGCGGTCTCAGCGCCCCATCCGCCGAGCGGCGGGAGCGTGGCCGCGATGGCCGGCGGGAGCGCGATGGCCTTGGGGGTGATGGTGCTGGGACTCATGATGGAAAAGGAAGGGCAACCCGACAAGGCGACGGACCTCCGCAGGGTCCGGCATCGCCTGGCGGAGATCCGCGATCTGTTGCAGGTCGCCGTCCGCGAAGACGCGGAGGCGTACGAGGCCGTGATCCAAGCCACGAAGCGGGTCAAGATAGACCCGGGGCGACACCAGGCGATCCAGCAGGCCTTGATTCCAGCCGTCGCCGTCCCGCTGGCCATCCTCGAATGGACGGTGGAAGGATTGGAGGTCATGCGCGAGCTGATGCCGTTCGTCGCGCCCCCCATCGCCGCCGACCTCAGAGTCGGAATCCACCTGGCGCAAGCCGCCGGCACGGGCACACTCTTCATCGTCAAGACCAACCTCGACTCGCTCAAGGACGACCCCCGCGTCCCCGACCTGCTGAAGCAGCTCGTCCCCTTCGAAGAGCGCCTGCGGGCGGGAAATATCTAGAACTTCGGGCCCCGCATTGAATAGGCATGGGCTTTTATTCGAACGTCATCTTCCCGCGGGTGCTGGACTGGGTCATGGCGCGCGGGGTGTTGGCCGAATATCGGCAACGCGTCTTGTCGGATGCCGAAGGAGAAGTCCTGGAAATCGGGTTCGGCACGGGAGCGAACCTGCCGCATTACCCGCCCCATATCCACAAAATTACGACCGTGGAACCGAACCTGGGAATGAACGCCGTCGCCCAAAAACGTATCAAGGCGTCATCCATCGTCGTCGAGAACCGCGCGCTGCGCGCCGAGGCCCTGTCCATGCCGGACAATTCGTTCGACACGGTCGTGAGCACCATGACGATGTGCAGCATCGCCGACTTGAACCAAGCGTTGCGGGAGATCCATCGGGTTCTCAAGCCGGGAGGACGGTTGTTGTTCTTGGAACACGGCCTCAGTTCTGATCCCAAGGTTCAAGCGTGGCAGCACCGTTTGACGCCGGTCACGAAGCTCCTCGGCGATGGATGCCACCTGAACCGCAACATCCAACGCTATGTCGAGACTCTGCCGTTCAGGATCTTCACCAGCAAGCAGTTCTATTTGGAGGGCACCCCCAAAGTGGGGGGCTACATGTACCAGGGAGTCGCCGCCAAAGACTGACCACGGCGACCGGCGGGGCCTCTGTCTGGTGCCGTCCCGCTTGGCTTGCCTTCCGTAAGGTAGAAGAGGCACAATCGCAGGGTTTTTACCCCCGGAGGGTCAACCGGATGACGCCACGAACGACCTTGATCCGCGCCCTCACCGAGGCGCGCGCACACAGCGACGCGCTGTTTGCGATGGTTCGGCCCGACTCGCTCTACGAACGGCCGATCCCGGAACGCCACCGCATGATTTTCTACCTAGGCCACCTCGAAGCGTTCGATTGGAACCAGATCGGGCAGGGCGCGCTGGGCAGGTCGCCGTTCCACGCCACCTTCGACCGCCTGTTCGCGTTCGGCATTGACCCGCCGGTGGGCCAAGCACCGAGCGATCCCTCATCGGACTGGCCGTCGGTGGAAGAGGTGCATCGGTATAACACGCGCGTCCGCCGGACACTGGATGAGGCGCTGAACCACGCGCCGGAGCCGATGGTCCATGTGGCACTCGAGCACCGGCTGATGCACGCCGAGACCTTCGCCTATATCCTCCATCACCTGTCCCCGGACCGAAAGCGCGTCCCCCCAATCCCGCTGCAACTGGCCGGGCCCGTTCCCGATCATGCCATGATTGACATTCCGGGCGGCACCGTGACCTTGGGCCGCAGCCCCTGGGTAGGATCGGATCACGATGGGTTCGGCTGGGACAACGAGAGTGATGCGCACGAGGTCTCCGTCCCCTCCTTCGCCATCAGCAAGTACAAAGTAACCAACGGGCAATACTTCGCATTTGTGCGAACCGGCGCCGAGCCCCCACCCTTCTGGACAAAACGAGGGGACCAGTGGTTCTGGCGCACGATGGCCGGGCCCGTCCCGCTCCCACTGGACTGGCCGGTGTACGTGACCCATCGGGAAGCCGAGGCCTACGCCAAGTGGGCAGGAAAATCCTTGCCGACCGAGGCTCAGTTCCATCGCGCGGCCTACGGCACGCCGAGCGGGGAAGAACGGTCGTACCCATGGGGTGAGTCGGGGAGCGACGAGCCGCCTGATGGCCCGCAAGGCAATTTCGACTTTCGCCACTGGGACCCCATCCCGGTCACCGCTTCTCCGAAGGGCGACAGCGCCTTCGGCGTGTCCCAACTGGTCGGTAACGGATGGGAATGGACCTCGACGGCCTTCCAGCCGTTTCCCGGCTTCCAGCCCTTTGCCTTCTACCCCGGATACTCGGCTCCATTTTTCGACGGCGCCCATTACGTGCTGAAAGGGGCCTCGCCCCGAACGGCGGCGCGGTTGTTGCGGCGATCGTTCCGCAACTGGTTCAGGCCGAACTATCCGTATGTCTATGCCGGATTCCGGTGCGTCGAGAACTAGCGCGGTATGTCTGAAGCATCCGGGCTGACTCCCATGTCTGCGAAGACCTTCCCCGCCCAGGCCGTGCTGGGTTTCGCCCGCGACGTGCGGGATGGGCTCAGCAAACCCGGACAGCGGGAATTGCCCTCAATCTATCTCTACGATGAGGTCGGGACGGCGTTGTTCGAGGCCATCACCGTCTTGCCGGAATACGGTCTGACCCGCGCGGACGAGCGTCTCTTGCGACGGTATGCCACGGCCATCCTCGAACGTCTGCCCCCGCCGGTCGTCGTGGCCGAGTTGGGAAGCGGCTGCGGCCGGAAGACCCGCTGGCTCCTGGAAGCCCTCGCCTGCCGCGAACCGGTCGCCTACTTTCCCGTGGATACGTCCCCGTCCGCCCTCGCCAAGTGCCGGCGCGAATTATCAGGCTTGGGCGCCGTCAGCATCGTGGGGCTGGAAAAATCCTACCTGGAGGGCTTGCGCGAGGTGGCCTCCCGGCGCCGACCGAGCCAGACCCTCCTGGTGCTGTTCCTCGGGAGCACCGTGGGCAACTTTGATCGCCCCGCAGCCGAGGACTTCCTGCGCGAGATTCGCCGGTGCCTGTTGCCCGGTGACGCGCTCCTGCTGGGCACGGATCTGATGAAGCCGGTGCCCGACATGCTGCTGGCCTACGACGACCCGGCCGGCGTCACCGCAGCGTTCAATCTGAATCTCCTGGCCCGCATCAACCGCGAGCTGGGCGGAGACTTCGTGCTGCGGAACTTCGCGCACGAGGCCCGCTATCACGACCGAGAGCGTCGGATTGAGATGCACCTGCGCGCGAAACAAAAACAGGCCGTGAGGATTCGCGCCGCGGAGCTCGCCTGCACGCTGCACGAAGGCGAAACGATCTGGACCGAGGCGTGTCACAAATTCAGCGTCGAAGAGATCCCCGGCATGGCTCGGCGCACGGGCTTCGCATGCGAGGCGCAGTGGGTGGACGGGGAATGGCCCTTTGCCGAGAACCTGTGGATCGCCGACCCGGCTTCCATCGCGAACCCGTGAACACGATCGTCTCCTTTCGAAACGTCTCCGTCTGCCTCGGCCGCAAAGAAATCCTTCGCGATCTGAGTTTTGACGTCGAAGCCGGTGAAACCCTTGTGCTCTTGGGGCGCAGCGGCTCGGGCAAGACCACCGCCTTGAAGATGGTGAACGGCCTGCTCTGCCCGAGCGCCGGTGAAGTGCTGGTCGAAGGCACGGCGACGACAGCCTGGCACCCGATTCGCCTCAAGCGGCGGATCGGCTATGTGATCCAGGAGGCGGGCCTGTTTCCCCACTTCACCGTGGCGGCGAACGTCGGCCTGGTGCCGCGGTTGGAGGGGTGGACGCCGCACGACATCCAAGCCCGCGTGCATGCCTTACTCGATCAGGTTGGGCTGCCGCCGGCGCAGTTCGCCTCCCGCTATCCCCGCGAGCTCTCCGGAGGCCAGCGCCAGCGGGTCGGCGTCGCGCGCGCGCTCGCGGCCGACCCGCCGCTGCTGCTGTTCGACGAGCCGTTCGGCGCGCTGGATCCGGTCACCCGCGTCGAACTGCAACGCCAGTTCCTCGAGCTGCGCCGGCGCCTCGGCAAGACCGCAATCTTCGTGACACACGACGTGCGGGAAGCGCTGCTGGTGGCCACGCGCATCGCGCTGCTGCACAACGGCCGCCTGGCGGTCCTGTCCACGCCCTCGGAGTTTCTCCGGGCTCAGGGTGAGGAGGCTCGCGCGTTTCTGGCCTGCCTGGATTCGAATGTGGCATCCTCATGACAGCCGACCTGGCGCGTGAAGTCATCGCCCTGACTGTGGAGCACCTCGTCCTGGTCGGCGTATCCATGGCAATCGCCGTCGCCGTCGCCATCCCGGCCGGCATCCTGCTTACCCGGCGCGCGCCGCTGCAAGGATGGGTGCTGGGGTTCGCCAACGTCATGCAGACCGTGCCGAGCCTCGCGCTGTTCGGGTTTCTGATCCCCCTCCCGTTCATCGGCGGCATCGGCAAGCACACGGCGATCATCGCGCTTGTGCTCTACGCGCTGCTGCCCGTTCTGCGCAATACGCTGACGGGCATCCTGGGCGTGGACCCGGCGGTCCGCGAATCGGCGATCGCGATGGGGATGACGGGGCGGCAGCTTCTCTGGAAAGTGGAACTCCCGCTGGCGGCCAGAACGATTCTGGCCGGCGTGCGGGTGGCGACCGTGACGACGATCGGCACGGCCACAATTGCGGCGGCCATCGGCGGCGGGGGCCTGGGCGTGTTCATTTTCCGGGGGTTGGCGTCCGTTGATTCGACGCTGATCCTGGCCGGGGCCGTTCCCGCTGCGCTCATCGCCTTGGTGGCCGACGGAGGACTCGGATGGGTCGAGAAAAAATTATCGCCGGCCTGATCGGCGGCTGCCTGATCGCCGCTGTGGGGACGGGACCGACCGGATGCTCCAATGACCGTCCGATCGTGGTGGGGTCGAAGAACTTCACCGAACAGGTGATTCTGGGGGAGATCGTGGCGCAACATCTGGAACATCGGCTCGGGCAAAAGGTGGATCGCAGGCTGAACCTGGGGGGCACGCTGCTGGCGCACCAGGCTCTGGTGAAGGGCGATCTCAATCTCTATCCCGAATATACGGGCACGGCGCTGACCTCGATCCTCAAGCTGCCGCTCTCTGCCATCGCAGTGGGAGGGGGCCCCGCCAAAGGCGCCCCTCCCACACCCACTCCAGCCGAGGTGCTCGCAAAAGTACGGGCCGAATATCTCTCCCGTTTCCGCATTCAGTGGCTGGATCCGTTGGGGTTCAACAGCACCTTCGCCATGGTGATTCGCGGGGAGGATGCGCGCCGCAACCGGATTGAGACCTTGAGCGACGCGGGCCGGCATGCAAGGGGCTGGACTCTCGGGGTGGGGTATGAATTTCAGCAGCGGCCGGACGGCCTGGCCGGTCTGATGAAGACCTACAAACTACCCATCAAAGGATCGCCGAAGACCATGGACCTCGGCTTGCTGTATAAGGCGCTCGAACAGAAGCAGGTGGACATGGTGGCCGCCAACGCGACGGATGGTCTGTTGTCGGTCCTGGATGTGAGGGTGCTTCGGGATGACAAAGGATATTTCCCGCCGTACCAACCAGCTCTGGTCGTGCGCGCCGAAACGCTGAAGGCGAACCCTCTCCTGTGGCAAGCCTTGAATGAACTTGCTGGCAAATTCTCGGATCAGCTCATGCGCAAGCTGAACCATCAGGTTGACGGCGAGCATCGCCCTGTGCGGGAGGTCGCGCAGGCGTTCTTGCGGGAGAATGGGCTCCTGCCCTAATCAGCCGACCAAGCGTTCGTCCTGACCCGATTCCCTTCCCCTGGCTTAGCCGTGTCAGGACTTCATGATGGGCTTGATCTCGACGAAGTGCTTGACCTGCTTCACGCCTTCCGTCGCCCGGATAATGTCCAGCACGGTCTTCAGCTCTTCCTCGCGCCTGGCCCTGCCGCAGTCATCCCTGCGTAGATATTTCTCATGGAACCCTCCGTAGAATGAATTCGCACCCGCCAACAATTTCGCCCTACTATCATTATCGCTGATAGTTTTGTCAATTCTACTCCCGGTCGTTCACTCATCACGCCTTTTCGAATTGACGAGTCGAATCAATTCGCGACAAGTTGCACGGGCAAGTCCTGGATGCTCGTCTTGCCAAGGGAGGGCTGCCGTGCCGTTTGTCCCGCTTATCATCCTCGTTGCAGTCATGCTTTCGAATGCCGACTTCGCGCTGGCCTTTACGAGCGAGGTGGACGCGCTGGGCTTCCGCCTCGCCATCGCCGTAGAAGAGAGACCATAGGAACCCGTTGCCTTGCCCTCGGTGGCGCACTCGGCTAGACTGCGAGGATGCCGACTTGCCCCCGATGTAAGACCCGGCTGGTTCACCAAGCTGCTCAGTGGGGAGGCCTTGAGCGCCTCTTGGGTCTGCTCACGGTGTATCCTTTCCGCTGCCAGCTCTGCACGCACCGATTCCTGGCCTTTTTATGGCGGTACAGCGCAAGCCCCAAGCGCGAATACGATCGGGTTCCCGCTCAGTACCCCGTGACGCTTTACCCCGCGTCCGCTCAGAAGCAGGACGAAGGCATTCAGGGCACGACCGTCAATCTCTCGATTACAGGCGGGCTGATCGAAACGAACGCCCAAGTGCCGCAAGGGACCCACGTTCGCCTGAAAATACATGGGTCCGGTCTGGACTCGCCCATCGAGGTGGAAGGCGCCATGGTGCGGGCCGTTTTGGAGAACCGGCTAGCGTTGGAGTTTTTCAAGATTGCCCCTGAGGAAGAACAGCGGCTCCGTGTCTTCATGGAAGCCCACCTCCTGTGTCGTCCGCGGTGAGCTGAATTTACAGGAGGTTAGAAACTTGAGGTCACAATTTGTGACTTCAAGTTGGGGTGGCCTTCGCCGGGCAACGCCCTATGCTTTCACCGAGGAAGGTGTCGCGATGCTCTCCAGCGTCCTGAGAAGCAGGCGCGCAGTGCAGGTGAACATCGAGATCATGCGCGCGTTCATCCGGATCCGCCGATTGCTGGCTTCGCACAAAAACCAGGCCCGCAAGCTCGAAGAACTGGAACGGAAGTACGACGCCCAGTTCAGGGTGGTCTTCGACGCGATCCACGAGCTTATGGCGCCCACCGAACCCATACCCCGCCGCATCGGCTTCCGCCCCTTCCCTTCCGCGCCAGACGCGTGATCATTTCTTTTCTGCTTTAGACGTTTCCCCCGCAGGCGTGTCTCATAGTACATGGGATGGACAATCCAGTAGCGTATAAGCTACAATGGGATCATTCGAGAGAGAGCTTGAAGTCTACCTGACGGCAGAGGGCAGGGCTCCCTTCACTGAGTGGCTCGACTCTCTTCTGGACATACGAGGCCGGGCGAAGATTCGTACGAGACTCGATAGGGTTCGGCTCGGGAATTTCGGTGATGGCTCAAGCGTCGGAGAGGGAGTCCAAGAGCTTCGGATAGATTTCGGCCCAGGCTATCGAGTGTATTGCGGCCAGGTCGGCCCCAAGGTCGTACTTTTATTGTGCGGCGGTGATAAAAGCACGCAGACACAAGACATCCTCCAAGCCAAGAGCTACTGGAAGGACTACAAGAAGAGGTCGGGCCATGGCACCGAGTAAGCCCTATCATCCGGAATTGATCGAAGCGCTCCGCGATTCTCGCGAAGCGGTGGAATATCTGAACGCCGCGCTGGAGGACGGCGATCCGGAAGGTTTTCTACTGGCGTTACGAAACGTCGCCGAGGCCAAGGGTGGGATCGCGCAACTGGCCGAGGCGGCCAAGCTCAACCGCGAGAGTCTCTACCGCATGCTGTCCGACCGGGGCAGCCCGGAGTTCCGCAGCCTCGACGCCCTCCTGCACGCGCTCGGCTTCCGCCTCTCCATCGCCGTCGAAGACAGATCTTAAAGGGGACTGGCCCCTTCCGCCCCTTCCGCACCACGTGCTTGCTATGTCCAGCGCAAGCTGCTATTGTCTATGCAACTGCCATACAATCAGGGAGGCGATCATGACCACCGCGGCATTGCTCAGGAAGGCCCGGCCCGTGAATGTGCGGGAAGCGCAGGCCAAGCTCTCCCAGCTCATCCGCTCCAAAATGCTCTCGCTGGTCCTGTCTCATGGAAAGCCCGTCTCCTTCCTGGTGCCCTATGACGAGATGCTGCACCTGCTGGAGATGCTGGAGGAATTGAAGGACCAAAAGCTGTTGAAGGAAATCGCCCTGGCCCGCGCCGAGTACACGCAAGGGAAAGCTGTCCCGGCGGAACGGCTGCTCCGGAAGATGGGTCACTGAGTGTCCTATGCCGTTGTCTTTCCGAGCGAGCGCGTCGAGCGTTCGTTCGAGAAGGCGCTGGAGAAGATCCCCGCCGATTACCAGGCCGCCATTGCCGAGGCAATACGCGGCCTCAGCCTCAATCCCTGGCCGGGAGGCAAACGCCACAAGAAGCTGAAGGGACCTGTGGCGGTTGCTCAGTTCCTCGCGCAACACCGGCTGCGGGTCGGCCCGTACCGCATCCTCTACGACGTGGATACGCCACGCAAAAAGGTGATCGTGCTGAAATTGGTCAAGCGAGACGAGCACACCTACGACTGATCCTTGAGCCCTCCCCCCTCCGCGCCAGACGCGTGAAGAAAACCAGTGTGCGCCTGTTTTTCTGACCTCGCTTTAACCTTTTCTCATCCTTGAGTGTCCAACGGGTGAGAGCCAAGCGTGGGCTTGACGGTTATACCTATTTGGATATAAACTTTCGGTGAAGCCTCTTTATTGGGTTGGGAGCAGCAGGAAGGACATCGCGTCGATGCCTGAGGAAGTTCAGGACATCTTCGGTTACGCGTTGTACCTGGCGCAGATCGGGAGAAAGCATGAAGATGCCAAACCGTTGAAGGGGTTTGGGTCGGCCAGCGTGTTGGAAGTTGTTGCGGACTGGCACGGGGACACGTATCGCGCCGTCTATACGGTTCGCTTTACCGCAGCCGTGTTTCTGTTGCATGTGTTTCAGAAGAAAGCCAGGAAGGGGATCGAAACCCCAAAGCATGAGATCGCTTTGATTCGCAAGCGATTGAAAGCGGCAGAGTCAGCGGCAAAGGAGTACGCGCCATGAGGAAACGTAAATCCAATCATGCGATCAAGGTCCAGATGGGCAGCGGAAACGTCTACGCTGATATCGGCGTGCCGGATGCGGAGGCCATGCTCATCAAGGCCCAGCTCGTGACCAAGATCGCCGAACTCATCAAGCGCAAGGGGCTGACTCAAACGCAAGCAGGGCATCTGCTGGGTTTGCCCCAGCCGAAGGTGTCCGCGCTCTTGAGGGGAAACTTTCGCGGGGTCTCGGAGCGCCGCTTGCTGGACTGTCTCACCCGACTCGGAAGCGACGTCCGGGTTGTCGTGACAGCCGCGCCGCGCCATCGTGGAAGCGGCAAGCTTTCAGTGGTCTTTGCCTAAAATAAATCGGCTTCCGCCCCTCCCCATCCGCGCCAGACGCGTGAAGAAAAGCAGCCTGTATCTTTTTCGGACCAAAGCTCAGCAGAAACGCGGTGAAGGAGTAGTGGGAACCGCTGGGTGGGCGAGCACTAAATCCGTGCGAGTCACTCGTTTATTTGTTATATCTTTTTTCTTCACCGGCACGCTAATACGCAATCAGCGGCAAGCTATAAAACGGTAACTCTACCGGAGGGAAGCTACTGTCCGATCCAGAGCCAAGCGAATCTGCTTAACCAGATTTTGCACCTCTGAATTTGCCAGTTCACCTTTATAGAAATCTTGCGGCCTTTCCTGTTTTAGATCGAGGTGAGATTGAGCGAATGCGATAGTATTCTTTCTCTGAGTTCTCCATCCGAGACAAATATGAGAGCAACCTCCTAGGGTTGTCACGGATCTCACGATAACAGTTGATCAGCTCTTCGTTGCTGTCAGAAAGCAGTGCTGAGGAAGGTTGAGTGGCGAAGAAAAATGCCCCTCCTCCAAAGAACGGCTCGATGTAGCGATTAAATGAGGAGGGTATTAGCGGAAGCAAGTGCGGCAACAAGGCTCTTTTGCCGCCCGGCCACTTGAGAAGAGGTTCACACCCGTCGGCCTTCCGGGCTCCGTCACGCATTAATCAGGTCCAGAGTGAGATGCGCACTTTTCACCAAACGTTTAGGAGAAGGCCTGTGGATGATCGAGCGGAATTCTACTCTTGTGACAAATTAAATTCAAAAATGACTCTAGCGCGAGCGGCGGGCGCGTGAATCTAAAAAGATACAGGGGTGGGTAATGAGACCCTTCGACCAAGCTCAGGATGACCGGAAGGAGAAAGAAGGGGGCGGGGAACGCGGGTTACGCCCGCAGTTTCACCGGGCGCGCGTGGGTGAGGTCGCGGCGACCGACGGGGCGTACCTGTGAGGCAAGGACCGTGGCAACCGCGACCGTATCACCGTTGAGAGTTACGAATTCAACTTCAAAGGCCTCGCCACGTTTGTGGATGTGCACAACGGTGCCGACATCGCCGGCTTTCAGCCCTTCTTTGGGAAGGTCGCACGTTAATACAACGAGGTCGTGTTCTTTAATCATCGCGTTCCTTAATCGGGTATGCGGTGATCAATCGCGCTGTCGCCTGACCTTTCTTGACCAACCATACCGTTCGCACCAGCGGGCGCCGTCCATCCGGCGACTCAAGCGGACCCTCTACAGCATAGCGCGTGCCGTATGGAGATTCCACCGTTTTCACGACCTGCCGGCTGGTTCCGTGTGCGCGTAACGCCTCAGCCAACAGTTCCCAGTCCTCCACGCAAAAACCGAAGCGGACGAAAAAGCTGGCCTTGCCCCTGCCATGAGGATGACTCGGGGAAAGCAAATAGGCGACGACTTTCTCGCTGTCTATACGCAGCCTGTCTGGATTCGGCAGCTTCATACCAGCACAGACACCCACCAGCTGGGATTCGTTTAGCCAAGCCCTGATAAATTGTCACGGACGTCAAGCCGGCGGGTGGAGGCGGCAGCGTATCCGGCCGGATACAGGCGCGTCCGAAGAAGGGCGTCAGGCACATTTTCGCGGAAGAAAATGAGCCAGACCTCTACGCCCGGAAGCCGATGCGGTGGGGCTTGGGAGGGTCCGGTGCGTTGTCGGGGATTGGGATGACCTCATCGCAAATTGCGATGAGTTCAAGGTTACTTTTGCCTCGTAACGAGCGGGTGGCACCGATGTCGCCGCAGGCGGCAGGACCCGCGATCCTTCGAGAACCTCAGGGTGAGCAGCTTTCCCTCACCAGAAGCCATCCGGTAGGATAGTGAACACGGGGAGAACCATGGGAGCCGTTCCTTATTCAACCGTGTCGGAAGCGGTGCGGGGGCTGAATGTCCGGGGTTCACGGCGAATTTCGAGGTTGCCGGCGACAGCCTCCGAGCCGTGGACAGCGGCAAGACCTTCACGGCTCAACAATTCACGATCGTCGAGCATCACCGGTTTGAAGGCGCGAGCGATCCCGACGACATGTCGGTCGTCTACGGAATCGAGGCTTCAGATGGAACACGAGGCGTCGTCGTTGACGCCTACGGAGTCTATGCCGATCCCCGGCTCAGCGAGCTCTTCAAGAACGTGAAGGTTCGGGAAGAACTTTAGCAGGGTTGCTCACACGCAGGCCGGCGGACCTTACCCCTGCATCTCCTTGGCGAGCTGGAGGTAGCGTTGGTACGGGAGGAGTATCCAGGTCTCGGCCGAAAGCGCTCCTAGAGAAAGACTGATCATGGCGACTTTCGCCGCCTCTTCCTCGTTCGTCGCCTCGTAGATGTCCAGAAAGTCGTGTGGGCCCAGCACCAGGTAATGTGACAGCATCCGGACTCCTGGACAACCAGCCTTGACCTTGTTCAGCCATTGCTTCCCGCGCTCCTCCCGGATTCGCGGATCGCGCGCCTCGTCCGGCGCGAGCTTCGTCAGTAGTGCAAAGGTAGGCATGGCTTCCTCCTCCCTGTATCGGGTGCTCCCAGAAAAGACGTATTATATCAGCCGATGAAGCAGCTCTATCTCGTTCAGCACGGAAAGGCGACTTCGGAGACGGAGAACCCGGCCCGGCCCCTCACGGATGAAGGCCGGTCTGAGGTCCAGCAGGTCGCGGCCGTCGTGGCTAGGCCGAATCTGAAGGTTTCCACCATCTACCATTCCGGGAAGTTCAGGGCGAGAGAGACCGCCGAGCTGTTCGCACGTGCCCTTGGAGTCGCCTCGGTACAGGAGATCGAGGGCCTGTCTCCCATGGATGATCCCACACGGGCCAAGGCGCTCATCGAACAGGCCGAGCATCCCGTGATGCTGGTCGGCCATCTGCCGCATCTCTCCAAGCTGGCGTCTGCTCTGATCGGCATGGACCGCGAGATCGTGCAGTTCCAGATGGGCGGCGTGGTCGCGCTGGTCCAAGAGGAGGCCGGCTGGCAAGTGGCCTGGATGCTCACGCCGGATGTCGTGAAGCACCTGGGACTGATGTGACCTGAAGGGGTGCTGAAATGAATCCGCGTCGAAGGGCGGCGGGAGAGCTTGTCGTCCTGGGGGCGCTGTCGGCCGGTTTCCTCGTGCTGTTCCCTCGCAGGACGGTCATCCTGGATATGGGGCTTGCCCTGTTCGCATTGGGCCTTATCCAGCTCAATGCAGGCTACACCAGATCCGCGATCTGGGGACCGTTGCCGGTCGAACTCAAGGGAACACGCTGGCAACGCTGTGCCGTAAGCACGACGATCTTAACAGTCCCGGTGATACTGCTTTTCTGCCTGTTGGGAATGTACATCGGGTATGAGCGGGGAGGCGAGGCCGGTGTTGGTGTCAGGCTTCTCCATCCGAAGATCCCGATAGCGATCGCGCTGTATTTGCCTTGGGCTCTCCTCCAACAAATGCTCTTCCAGTTTTACTTGCTTGGGCGGGTGCGAGTCCTCTGCCCTTCACTCCATCCCCTCTCTCATTCCGCCTTGAATGGCCTCGCCTTCGGCTTGGTCCATGCGCCAGATCTTTGGATTGCAGCGATGACGTGGCTGGGGGGTACCGCTTGGAGCTTCTTGTATCTTCGCTATCGCCTGCTATGGCCCCTTGCTCTCTCTCATGCCGTCCTGGGGACGACGTTCTACTATTGGGTCTACGGACAGGATCTCATGGGAAACTGGGTGCGGGTGCTCGCACGCCTATTGAGCATCGGATAGGCCCGGGGCGAGGGATTTTTAGCCCCTTCGACAGGCTCAGGGCAGGCTTCAGCGTGACCAGAATGAGGAAGCCCGGCTGGACAATTTTTCCATGTCGGCGTAACGTCCCATCCCAGGTTCGCAAATAACTACGCAGGCTCAAGGAGGAACGATATGGCTGATACGATTCGCACGGCACAGTACTTTAAGACGGAGGCACCTGATAAGCCCGGTGAATTCGCTCGCGCCCTTACCTTCCTCCGTGAGGCCGGAGTGAACCTCCTCGCCTTCGCCGGATTTCCCAGAGGCCGCCGCGACCAGCTCGATTTTGTTCCTTCGGATCCAGGCGCCTTCAAGGCCGCCGCCAAGGCGGCGAAGTGGAAAATCAAAGGACCAAAGACCTGCTTTTGGGTCGAAGGCGATGATCGCCCGGGCGCCCTCACCGACCTTTTGAAACGGTTGGCTGAGGCTAGAATTAACGTTACCGCCATTGACGCCGTCTGTGCAGGTGCCGGCCGTTATGGCGCTCTGTTCTGGGTCAAGCCGCGCGATGTGAAAAAGACTGCCAAGGTGCTTGGCGCCCAATAGCCTCGCGAGGCGTGCTTCGATCCTTCGACAGGCTCAGCACGAACGGTTCGCATTAGAGCGAGTGGCGCCGAGCGGGACCCTGGCGGAGCGCAGCGACTGTGGCTGCGGGAGCGAGCACGGGGGAACCCGTTGCTTCCCAGAATGCAATGGGTCATTTGTTCGGCGACAGCACCCGCACTCAGAATTTCACGCAGATGCCAGCGGGCTTACGATGAGCAGCTCACGATGAGATGCTTCCCCCAGTCCGGGGGCGGAGCGGCGTAGCGGTCCATCTCCGGCTGCTCGGCGAACGGATCGCGCAGCAGGAGACGGAGGCGCTCGATCTCGGAGTAATCCTTCTGCTCCGTCGCCATCTGGATCGCCGTGTGGGCCAGGTAGTTGCGGAGCACGTACTTGGGGTTGGCCCGCCTCATCCGCGCCGCCCGTTCTGCCTCTCGCCCCTCTTCACCGCGGCTCCCCTCGGCCCAGAGACGCACCTTGTACCGAACGGCCCACTTGTCGAAGGCCTCCCGATCCACGAAATAATCTCTGATCGTCTCGTTCCGTGCCTCCGGCTCCTGCTTGAAGCCGCAGAGGGCTCGGAAGAGGTTGGTATAGTCGGCGCCGCTCCCCCGCATCAGCTCCAGCAGGTCGCGGAGCAACGTATCGTCCCCGGACCGCGACTCGCGGAGTCCCAGCTTCGCCCGCATCAGCTCCCCATAGTGCTCTGCGCACACGGCCTCGTAGGCGTCGAGCCCGGCCTTGATCGCCTCGTCGGGCGCCAGCGGCGTAAGGGCCTGGGCCAGACAGCGTAGATTGAAGTAGCCGATGTCCGGCTGGTTCTGGAACGCGTAGCGCCCGTGCCGGTCGGAATGGTTGCAGATGAAGGCGGGATCGTAGGCGTCCAGGAAGCCGAACGGACCGTAGTCGAGGGTCATCCCCAGCACGGACATGTTGTCGCTGTTCATGACGCCGTGCGCGAAGCCCAGCGCCTGCCACTTGGCGATCAGGCGCGCCGTGCGGACCGCCGCCTCGTGGTAGAACCGCGCGTAGGCGTCAGGAAGGCCCACCAGCTCGGAAAAATGCTGCGCGAGCACGTAGTCCGCCAGGGTCTTGAGGTGGTCGAACTGGCGTCGCCAGTAGAAGAACTCGAAGTGGCCGAACCGGACATGAGAAGGCGCGAGGCGCAGCAGCGTGGCGCCGGTCTCGACCTGCTCGCGGAGCACCTCTTCCTCACTCCCCACCACGCACAGGGCGCGCGTCGTGGGAATGCCCAGCCCGTGCATGGCCTCGCTGCAGAGATACTCCCGGATGCAGGAGCGCAGGACGGCGCGGCCGTCATCGTCGCGGGAGAAGGGCGTGAGGCCCGCGCCCTTGAGGTGCAGTTCCCACCTCTCGCCTCGGCTGTTGCGGACCTCGCCCAGCAGGATCGCGCGCCCGTCGCCGAGGCGTGAGACATAGGCGCCGAACTGATGGCCGGCATAGACCATCGCGATCGGCTCGCTGCCCGGCGGCAGGTACTGGCCCGCGAAGCAGCCGACGAACTCCGGCCGCCTGGCCTCCTCCGGGTCAAGGTCGAGCAGGCCCGCCGCGTCCGGGTTGAAGGCCACCAGGAACGGATTCTTGAGCGGCGTCGGCGTGACCTTCGCGTAGAAGACCTGGGGCAGCCGCGCAAAGGTGTTGCCGAACTGGAGCGTCTCGAGCGTTCTCAGTGCAACCATGGGCGCATTCTAGCATAGCGGTCCCAGGGTCTCAGAACGTGATGTCAAACCGGCAGACCTTCGCAACGATAACTAAAGGGGGCGGGGCGTTATACATACCTGAGGTTCTTCGCTGACGCTTAGAATGACAATCAGGGCGATGGTGGGATAAGCAGGGCTAGCCGGATTCCCGGTCCACCCAGGTCCGGATAATGGGAAACAGGATTTCGCTGGCGGCGGATACTTCCTCTTTTTGCAAGTAGATGAGACCCAGGATGGCCATGTACCTCTCGTTTTCTGGATCATCGAGCAGCAAAGTCCTAACCATCCGCTCGGCCTGGACGATGTCGCCGTTAACGAGCAGGCGTAATGCCTCAGCCGGCGTCGCCGCCGCCTGACCACTGCTGACAGCAGGTTTCTCTGTGACTTCCAGTTCCAAGCCATTGAATTCGATCGTTCCCTCGGCCGCCGCCGCCTGGGTCTCACCCGGCGACGCGTCCAGAATCAATTCGAGGGCCGCGCTTTCCAGTTCACTCTCCGCCGGAGGACTCTCAGCAGACGGTTCGATGGTTGGGACGGCGTCGCCCGCTGCGATCGCCTGACCCATGGTCTCCAGTTCCAGTTCGGCAACCTGCCCCGAATCGGTCTCCGAGGCCTCAGCAGTCCCCAGCCGCATTCGGGCCCCGGCATGGGTGGGCGAGAGCTTCAGCGCCTTTTCGTAATACGTCTGCGCGTCTTCAGTCTTCTTGAGCCGCTCATATTCATCACCGATTCGCAGATACTCCTCGACGGCCTCGTCAGTCCGCCGCTCCTGCAAACAGATCTCCGCAATCTTTACGTGGACCGACGTATTGGCTGGATCCAACGCTGAGACCTTGCGGAACAGCGAGAGGGCCTTGAGTCGTCGCCCGGCCTTCAGGTGCAGCTTCGCGCCCGCGAGGTATTCGGCGATCGCTCCGTTTTTCAAACTCTGCAAGGCGAAGAGGTCGCCGCCACGCTCGTGAAGCTCAGCCCTATCTGGCTGTAGCTTGAGAAGCTTTTTGTAAAGCGCAATGGTTTCCGTATGCGAGCCCTGTTTCAGGAAGAGCTGTTCTGCTTTCTGGTAAGCCTCAATGGCTTCTTTCTGTGATTTTTTCCTGACGTAGACGTCGCCGATTGCTTCGTAGACCTCAGCATCTCTGAGGGAATTGTCCAGAGCCTGACGTAACGTTTCAATGGCGGGATCGAATTTCCCTGCCGCAGCGTACTGGCGTGCTTTCTCGATGGCTACTTCTTTATTTTCCGCCATGGCCCCACCCTCTCCGCTAGGTCTTAGATGACACCAGGCTAGGAACCAAGGGGAACAGGAGCAATAACGTTTGGCCAAATTTGGATAGAAGGTTGAACCTCCTCAACAACCTTTGTCAACCGGCCCCGCGCGCTCAGCGCCGGTGGGGTGAGTTATGACCTCCACCCTCTCCCCGACGGCCCATTGCTTCAGGCCCGTCTCGACATGCCCGTGGTGACCGCTTCCGTGTTCTAGCCTCTTGCGCGTTGGGCCTTGTTCTGCTCACTGCGAAGCACACGACATCCTCGATCTGGGGACCGTGGCCGGTCGAAATCAAGGGGACACGCTGGCAACGATGTGTCGCCAGCACGATGATCCCAACAGCCCTGGCCATGAGCCTGTTCCTGCTGGTCGGCGCCATTATCGCGTATCAGGCAGCAGGCTGGGCCGCCCCTAATCCAGGCGATTGGGGACGAAATGGAAATTCATCTGCTGGCTGGCGCCCTGCTCCTCGGGACTGGCGGGCTCCCACGTTCCTATCGTGGCATTGCCTTCCGTAAGGGCCCGGCTCAACTTTCGCCCGAAGTCGTCAAGGTTGCGAACGGGCTGATGATTGATCTCGGCAATGACCGACTTGACCTTGATGCCGGCGAGATCGGCCAGGCTGTCGCCGATGATTTCGAACACCGCGACTCCTTCCGATGTTCTGAGATTCAATTCCTTGCGGATGTCCTCCGTCACCGGACCGACGATCAACCCGAACTCCTCCGCCAGGACTTTCGGGTCCGCGCCCTTCACGCCCGCTGCGTCGGCCGGGGAGACCATGACCAGACCGAGCAACCCCGCCAGAACAACGCCGCCCAGACTCTGCCAACGCTTCATGTTAGCCCTCCAACTCGTTCCAAAGCCGCCCGCTCCATCAGCCGCCCTGCCAGCTTCTATGATAGTCCAGCAACGTTAGAAGGCCATTAAGCGCGGATTAGAAGTGTCTAATGTGGCAAGGGAAAAATTTGTGATAGGCTGATTCTATGGCGGAACTCTTCAAGGGGCTGGAGCGGATCGAGGAGGCGCGGGAGCGTCTGACCGGCCTGAGCTTCATGGCCGGAGTGTTCGTCGGCCGCCCCGATTTCGCCCTGCTCTTCCCGCCGCCGGAGCCGCCGGAAGAGAAAGCAGCCGGCGAGGCCTTTTGCGGGAAGGTCGAAGTCTTCCTGAGAAACCACGTGGACCCGGAAGAGATCGAGCGCACGGCGAAGATCCCCGAGGCCGTGCTCAAGGGCCTCTTCGATCTCGGCGCGTTCGGGATGAAGATCCCCAAGGAGTACGGGGGCCTCGGGTTCTCCTACACCAATTACGGCCTGGTCCTGACGCTCATCGCCGGTTGGAGCAATATCCTGTCGCTCACCGTCGCGGTTCCCCAGTCTATCGGCATCGCCATGCCGATCCTTCTCTTCGGCAACGAGACCCAAAAGCGGACCTACCTGCCGCGCGTCGCCAGGGAAGCGATCTCCGCCTTCGCGCTGACGGAGCCGATCACGGGATCCGACGCCGCCAACATCCAGACCGAAGCGGTGCTGGACCGGTCCGGCACGCACTTCCGCGTCACCGGCGAGAAGCTCTGGTGCACGAACGGGCCCATCGCCCGCTACGTCACGCTCATCGCCCGCGTCCCGGCCCGAAAGGTCCTCCAGGGCGGCACTCCGGCCTGGGCGCCCGCGCGGGAAGGGGAGAGCTGCGACGACAAGGTGCACACCGCCTTCATCCTCCCCATGGACACTCCCGGCGTGACGGTCCGGCAGCGGTGCCAGTTTGAAGGGTGCCGGGGGATCGAGAACGCGCACATGACGCTGGCGGACGTGCGGATCCCCGCCGAGAACGTCATCGGCGAGGTCGGCAAGGGGCTCAAATACGCGCTCACCATCCTGAACGTGGGCCGGGCGATCAGCATCCCGGCGATCTGTCTCGGCATGGCGAAGCAGGCGTGGCAGCCGACGCTGGATCGGGCCAACTCCCGCATCACTTTCGGCAAACCTCTGGCTGAGCGGCAGACCCAGAGGATGCGCCTCGGCCGCATGGCGACCGACCTCTTCGCCATGGAGGCACTGGCGTCGCTCGTCTGGCGCATGGCGGACCAGAAGCAGTACGACATCCGCATCGAGGCCGCCATCGCCAAGATCTTCTGCTCGGAAAAAGCGATCCGCTTCCTGAAAGACGCCCAGATCATCTTCGGCGGGGCAGGCTACGAGACGGCCGAGTCCAAGCACGTCCGGGGCGAGCCGAGCTTCCCGATCGAACAGCTCGTCCGCGACGCCGAGATGTACCGTATCGGCGAAGGGGCCACGGATATTCTAAGACCCTTCGTGGCGCGCGAGGCGCTCAACCCACACCTGGAGCGGGCGCGCACGTACCTCAAGGGGGGACTGAGCGGGCCCCGGAAGCTCCGCGAATGGCTGAAGCTTATCCGCGCCTACGTGCCCTGGTACCTGGCACTCTGGGCGGGCGCGCGCCTGCCGGATCGCCAGGAGCTCCGTCATCCCATGGTCGCGGACAAGCTCGCATACGCGGAGCGCGCGAGCCGGCGCCTCGCCCGCGCGATCCTGTATGCGATGGCGCGCTATCGCGAAGCTCTCCGGGACGACCAAGGCCGGCAGAGCCGGATCGAGGAGATCGGCGAGGACATTCTCACGATCGCTGCCACGGTCCTCTACGCCGAAGCGCAGCACCGCGCGGACGGGAAGGCCGACACCTGGGATCTCGCCAAGGAGTTCTCCCGCGAAGCCGTCACGCGCATTGACGCCAACATCGCCGGCCTCATCCACAACGACGACAAACAGCCAGCCGCCGTCGGGCAGCACGTGCTACGCGGCGAGTACGATTTTCTCAACAGCGGGGTGATCGGCCGCAGTCTCAGCAACTATCAGGGAAAACCGCCGGACGAGCTCTAAGCGCGCGCGTGAGGCTGATCCCGACCGGAGCACGGGCCGCAGGAGTCCTGGCGTGGCTCATAAGCCTGGATCCCGCCGCCGGCATCCAGCTCAATGCGACAACAGTCTTCCAGGAGCGATCTGAGCCGCCGGCGCCCGCGCTGCACGCGCGATTTCATCCCGGACACCGACATGCCGAGCCGTTCGGCGGCGGCGCGCTGCGTCATCCCGTCCAATTCCGTCGCCACAAGGGCTTCCCTATAGTCAGGAGTCAGGTGCTCCATGAGAGGGCGCAAACAGTCGGCGAGCTCCTCATGGGCGCGCCGGGACTCAGCGTCGGACGGAGGCGAGCCGCTGGTTGCCTCCGGCCGTTCCCGCTCCAGGTTCTCCATGTCGCGCCCCAACCCCGCGGGCTTGTCCGGTCGGGTTGCCGACGCACGGTAGTGATCAGCGATGGCATGGCGCGCGATCTGGAACAGCCACGGCCCCAGCCGTTCATTGCTGCGCAAGGTGTCCAGGTTGCGGTGGACGCGGAGAAAGACCTCCTGGAGGACGTCATCCGCGTCCGCCGCGTCCTTCACCCGCCCGGCGACGAAGGCGTGTAGGCGGGCGTGAAACGCGCTCCAGACGTGATCCAGTGGGCCGGCCATCGGTTCTCCTGCGACGTGAAGCAGCATACCGCCGATCGCGGAGCCTAGCAACAGGTTGTCCGCGCGCTCGTCGAGCAGCATACCGACTCCTTGAGCGCCGCCTGCCCGGCCTTTCCGGCAAAGAAGCGTTTGAGGTTCTCCGGGACGTCCGCGAACGGCGGCTCCTCCGGCGCGGGCGCCCTCCGGCCGCCGTAGACCGCTCGAAGAATCGCGTCAATGAGCATGGCCCTGGGCGCTTCCAGGTAGGCTTGGCCTTGAAAGACCCAGACCCGGCAATTGACGGTCCCATTGCAGGCGCAGGCCTCGCAGCTCTCGCATCGGCTCTCGCGTAGCTCCGGCGCAATGTCGCGGCCGTTGATGCGGATGGTCGGCGAGCTGACGAAGCGGAGCTGCCGCGCCTGTTCCTCGGTCCCGACCAGCGTCTTCCGGACGCGGACGGCAACCCCAAGGCTGTGCAGGAGCCGGCCTACGTCGTCCAGCGCGGCTTCGATGTTGGCGTTGGTCCCGATGCAGCGGCTGCACGTTGACAGATCAAGGTAGAGAAAATCGATCTCAAGCTGGGTCATGGGTGTCTCCTTTCTACCCAAAGAGACGCGACAGGACGGAAAAGGACGCATGGGCGTCCCGGGCGAGGGGTTTTGGTTTCTTCAGCGGAGATTAAGACGCTGGAGGATGTCCAGGAGCGGCCCCCGCCGGGCGTAGCCGATCACCAGGACAAGAGCCAAAAGCGTCAGCGGGACGGGCGCAGCGTTCGTCTCGCCGTGGATCAGGTGCGTGGCGGTCGCGCCGATCATGACGCCGCCGAGGAGGAGCACCGCGAATCCCGCCAGGCGCGGCACAAGGAGCAGGATCGCCCCGGCCGCCTCCATCAACCCCACCACGTACATGAACCAGCCCGGGTAGCCCCAGCGGACGAAGTTCGATGTTTGCGCCGGCAATCCGCTGAGCTTCGTCCCGCCGGCCACGAGAAAGACGGCGGCCATCAGTACGGTGAGAGCCCACAAGGCAACAGCCTTCACAACAGTCCGCGTGGCGAGGAAAAGCATGGTAACGAAGCCCCATGCTACAACGCTAGAGCTGGCCTGTCCACTGACCAGGCCTCCGACGACGGCGATGAGCCCGACGCCTTTGGCCATGTCGTGGAGGAACTCGTCGGTGCTGACCCCTTGCCGGTCGGTCATATCCCATGATGACACCGTGACGGCCTAAAAATTACTTTGCCTTCTTGCCCCTCACCCTCTCTCCCCACAAACGGGGCACCCTTCGAGGGCTTCAGGACAAAAGGCAGAAGGCCATGTGTGGTCCTCCGAGCTAGCTCACAGCTTCTCAGAGCAGCAAATGAGCCGGCCCTTCAATTCGCGCATCGGAAGCCGATCGTGGCGGCGCGCTGGTCAGGGACCGCGCCGTTGCGAGTCGCCGCGCGCAGATACTGCGGGGTGCTCTTCCATGAGCCGCCGCGCACGCTCCTGTAACGGCCGGCAGACGGCCCCGGCGGATTGCGCTCCGGCATGACGACGTAGTAATCAATCCCGAACCAGTCCTGGACCCATTCCGCGATGTTGCCCGCCATGTGGCGGACGCCGTATGGACTCCGCCCTTCCTCGCCGCTGTCCACCGCCGCAACCAACGGGATCTCATGGACATGGTATTGGCCGAACACCGCTAATCCCGGTGCAGGCGGCTTGGTCCCCCAGGGAAAGAGGTTGCCCTTGCCCCCCCGCGCCGCCTTCTCCCACTCGGCCTCCGTCGGGAGGCGTTTCCCCTCGGCCCTGCAAAACTGATCCGCCTCGGCCCATGTCACGTAGAGCGCGGGCCACCGGGCCATGACGTAATCCGGCAGGAAGTGCACCGTGATAAGATGCCAGATCAATCGCTGGAGCTCTTCCGGAGGGGATTGACGCTGCTCGCGCAGGAAGGCCAGATATTCGGCCAGGCTCACCTCGTCTCGGGCGATTGCATAGGCGTCGAGCCAGATGCGCCGCTGCGGCTGCTCGGTGTCGTCGAACTGGGTCTCCAGATTATAGGGATGGACCTCGTGCTTGAGGTTAGTTCCCATCAGGAACCAGCCCTCCGGAACCTTGACTATCGGAGAAGGTTGGGCGAGCTTGAGGATGGCGTCCAGGTGAGGGACCAGTTCCGGCCGGGGCTCAGGCCCGGCGTCCGCGCAGGGAGGGGCCGCCAGGCCGGCGAGAATCAGCACGGTCAAGACCGCGACGCCGAACCGCTTTGCTCCCCCCGTTGAGCGAGGGCAGAGCGTGGCTGTAATATCAGAGTGGAAGAATAGACTAAGGGGATGAGCAAAGGGGGCGGGCACCATGAACAAGGTAATAGCCTTTAGCGTGTTCCTCGTCAACGTATTGTTGGCCGGTGTTGTGTTCGCGGCCGCGGCGACCGACGCCAAGCCAGGCGCCGATGGGCGGAAGATCGAGAAGGCCACGTTCGCGGGCGGGTGCTTCTGGTGCATGGAAGAGGCGTTGGACAAGGTGGACGGCGTGATCGCCACTACGTCCGGCTATACCAGCGGTCGCAAAAAGAATCCGACCTACGAGGAAGTTTCGGCCGGGGGGACGGGACATGCGGAGTCGGTGGCGATCCTCTACGATCCGGCCAAAGTCGGCTACGCCAAGCTCCTGGACGTCTTCTGGCGCAATATTGATCCCACCACACCGGACCGGCAATTCTGCGACGGCGGCAATCAGTACCGCCCGGCCATCTTCTACCATGACGAGACGCAGAAACGGCTCGCCGAGGAATCGAAGAAGAAGCTGGAGAAGTCCAAGCCGTTCGACGGGCCGATCGTCACCGAGATCGCGCCGGCCTCGGAGTTCTATCCCGCGGAGGAGTACCACCAGAACTTCTACCAGAAGAATCCGATCCGGTACAAGGTCTACAAGTTCAATTGCGGGCGGGCCCAGCGTCTTCAGGAGCTCTGGGGCAGCAGAGAGTAAGCGTGGCCCCTGGGGCGCTACGACATTTTCTCGGGGCGGTCCTGCTCGGGCTGCTGACCATCCTCCCCCAACCGGCGTTGCCGTGGGGAGACGAAGGTCATCGGATCATCGCCCAACTGGCGGAACGCCGGCTGCACAAAGACACCGCCGAGCAGGTGCGCGAGCTGATCGGCCCGGAAGGGCTGGCGGCCATCGCGACGTGGGCCGATTCCATCAAGACGGAGCGTCCCGAGACCCGCCCGTGGCACTACGTGGACATCCCGCTGGGTCGGCGCGACTATGCTCCCGGCCGCGACTGTGCCACGCCCCGACCGGGCGATTGCCTCATCGGCGCGCTCGAGCGATGGCACGCCCTCCTGCTCGATCCGCACACCGACAGGCCCACCAAAATCGAAGCCCTCAAGTTCCTCGTGCACTTGATCGGCGACTTGCACCAGCCGCTGCATTGCATTGACAACGGGGATCGCGGGGGCAATGAGGTCCTCGTAACGTTTTTCGGGGAGACCACCAACTCCTTCAGCCAGAAGCCCTGGAGCCTGCACGCCGTCTGGGACGCCGCGCTGATCGAGCGCGCGGGCATGACGCGCGACCGGTACGTGGCCAAGTTGGAAGACTTGCTCAAAAAACAGAAGCCGGACGACCTGAAAAAGGGCTCCTTCCGGGAATGGGCGCTGGAGGCGCATCGGGCCGCCGAGGAGGTCGCCTACAAGCTCCTGCCGCCCGACAAGAATATCGGGGAAGACTATTACCGCCGGGCCTCCCTGGTCATAGGAGCGATGCTGGCGAAAGCCGGCGCGCGCCTGGCCCGGCTCCTGAATGACGCCTTCCGGCCCCGCCGGTGAATTGCCGGCGTATGCATGAAAATTCATGGTGTTTGGGTTAGAATAGCCGCCATGAAACGCAAAGACGCCTATACCGTCGCGGTCGTCGGGGCTACCGGCGCCGTCGGCACCGAGATGGTCGCGGTCCTGGAGGAACGCAAGTTCCCGGTGGGCGAGCTTCGTCCGCTGGCCTCGGCACGGTCGGCCGGCGGGATGGTCACATTCCGGGGTGAGGACATCGCGGTCAGGGAGCTGACCAAGGACTCGTTCGCCGGCGTGGACATCGCCCTCTTCTCGGCAGGCGCGGAGATCAGTCGGGAGTTCGCTCCGATCGCGGCCAAGGCCGGCGCCGTGGTCATTGATAACAGCGCCGCGTGGCGCATGGACAAAGAAGTTCCCCTCGTGGTTCCCGAAGTGAACCGCGCCGACCTCGGCAGGCACAAAGGGATCATCGCCAACCCGAACTGCTCCACGATCCAGATGGTGGTGGCCTTGAAGCCCCTCCACGACGCGGCCCGCATCAAGCGAGTCGTCGTCACCACTTTTCAGTCCGTCTCGGGGACCGGGAAGGAGGCGATGGATGAGCTCCTGGAGGAGGCTCGCGATCTGCTTTCGTTCAAAGAAGCCTCGCCCAAGGTATACCCGTACCAGATTGCCTTCAACTGCCTGCCTCACATTGATGATTTCTTGCCGAGCGGGTACACGAAGGAAGAGATGAAGATGCTCCATGAGACCCGGAAGATCATGGGCGATGACTCGATCCGGGTGACCGCCACGACCGTCCGGGTGCCGGTGTATGTCGGTCACTCGGAGGCGGTGAACATCGAGACCGAGAAGAAGCTCTCGGCCAACGAGGCCCGCGCCCTCCTGGCCGAAGCCCCCGGGATTCAGGTGTACGACGACCCCGCTCATAAGCTCTATCCGATGCCGATCGACGCGGTGGGCAAGGACGAGGTCTATGTCGGCCGGATCCGCGAGGATGAGTCCATCCCCAACGGCCTCAATCTCTGGATCGTGGCGGACAACTTGCGGAAAGGCGCGGCGCTCAACGCCGTGCAGATCGCGGAGGAATTGATACGGATCTGAGCGGCTTCGGCAAGATCCTGATCGGCCTCGGCGCCGTAATCGTGTTGACGGGGGCCGTGCTGCTGATGGCCGGACGCCTCCCCGGCCTCGGCCCGCTCGGCAAGCTGCCCGGCGACATCGTGATCAAGCGAGAGAACTTCACCTTTTATTTCCCCATCACCACCAGTCTCCTGGCCAGCCTCCTCTTGAGCTTGGCGGTCTGGTTCGTCCTTCGGAAATAGCGATGAGTCGCCTTCAGAGGATTTCGACAAGCGGCCTGCTCCTCGTCCTCCTAACCATCACTCCGCTGCCCGCTCAAGCAGGCGAAACCATCCGCGTCGCCATCGTCCAGAACGCGGACTCGACCACCGTGGCGGCCTCGTCGGGCCTGGTCATCCGAGCCCCGAACGACGACATTGAATCGAGCGGACGGATCACGGTGTCGGCCGGTCCGATGGGCTTGAGCGTGGACGGCCAGCGGCTGCGATCCGACCGCATCGAGGTGCGCGGGCGTAATGGTGAGGCCACCGTGAACGGGCTGACGGTGGGAGGTCGCCTGACGATCAAGCGCCAGAACGGCCGGTTGGCGGTCATCAACGAACTGGACCTTGAGGAGTACGTCAAGGGGGTCGTACCGGCCGAGATGAGTCCCTCTTGGCACCCGGAAGCCCTCAAGGCGCAAGCGATCGCCGCGCGGACTTACGGGCTCTACCAGATTCGTCAGAACGGCAAGAAAGAATTCGATGTGGCGGCCTCGACCAAAGATCAGGTGTACCGGGGCCGGGCCGGGGCCGACGGACCGGCGGGGTCCGCCGTGGACCAAACCAGGGCCATGGTCTTAAGCTACCGTGACGAGCCGGTCTTCGCCGCCTTTCACTCCACGGCCGCCGGCCCGACCGAGGACGCCGCCAATGTGTGGTCCTTGGACCTCCCGTACCTCAAAGGGGTCGAATGCCCGTTCGACATGAACTCTCCCCACTACCACTGGCGGACGGACGTCGCGCTACCCCTGATCGAGAGGCGGCTCCGGGAAGAAGGCTTTCCCGTGGGGCTCATCGCAAGCCTCGCCCCCGCCACTTATTCAAAAGCCGGCCGGGTCACGAAGGTCCGCATCCTGCACTCAGACGGCGAACTCAACATCAAAGGAGAAGACCTGCGCCGCGTGCTTGGCTATACCATGCTGGCCAGCACGCAGTTTGAGTTCGAGGTGGTGGGGCTCGAGGTCCAGTTCACCGGGCGTGGATCCGGCCATGGCGTGGGTCTCTGTCAATGGGGCGCCAAGGAGTTGGCCGAGCGAGGCTATACCGCCGAGACCATCCTTCGCTACTATTACCCCGGAGTGGAAATCCGGGACCTCGCGAGCCTTCCTCGCCGTTAATCGCTTGATGCGCCTGGAGGACTTTGACTATCCACTCGACGAGTCTCTGATCGCCCAGGTGCCGATCGAGCCTCGCGACCGCGCCAGGCTTTTCGTCATTGATCGCCGGAACGACACGTTCACTCACCGCCGATTCGACGCACTCCCGACCCTGCTTCGTCGCCCCGACCTGCTCGTCCTGAACGACACGCAGGTCATCCCTGCGCGCCTGCTCGGCTACAAGCGACCCAGTGGAGGCAAAGTGGAGGTGCTGCTGGTGAGAAAGAGCGAGCGGGAGAATCTCTGGCAAGTGCTGGTGCGAGGGCACGTTCGTTCGGGCCAGCAGGTAGAACTCCCGCAAGGAAACCTGGCGACCGTGACCACTGTGGGGGAAGGAGGATATGCGGTCATCGCCTTCCCCGGCGGGCTCGACGTCCTCGCGTATGCGGAAAAGGCCGGCACCGTTCCCTTGCCACCCTATATCCATCGCGCCCCTGCCGACGACGACCGCGTCCACTATCAGACCGTGTTCGCGCGCCGGCCCGGCGCAGTGGCCGCGCCGACCGCCGGGCTGCACTTCACCGAACCGCTCCTCAACGCTCTCCGAGAAACAGGGATCCGGACGGCGTACATGACGCTCCATGTTGGACCGGGCACCTTCAAGCCGGTCACGTGTGCGGACATCCGCGAGCACCGGATGGACCCGGAATGGTACGAACTGCCAGCAGAAACGGCCAAGTTGGTAAACGAGACTCGAGAGAATGGCGGGCGAGTCATTGCCGTGGGGAGCACGTCGGCGCGCGTGCTGGAGACAGCGGCTCAGAAGGGAATGCCGCTACGAGCAGGCTCAGGCGAGGCAGCGTTGTTTATCTACCCCGGCTATAAGTTTAGCGTGGTGGACGCGATGCTCACCAACTTTCACCTGCCGAAGAGCACGCTTTTCATGCTGGTCTGCGCCCTGGCCGGACGCGAGCGCATGCTGGGAGCCTATCGCGTCGCCGCCGCCGAGCGGTATCGGTTCTATAGCTACGGCGACGCCATGCTTATCTTGTAATCCTATTCCTTGATCAGCTTCTCGCGCTTTTTGAGGTAGGCGTTGCGGACGGCGCTGTAGAGGTCAACGGTGCCTTCTTCCACGCTTTCGAAGGTTTCAAGATTCTGCGCCCGGTCGTTGACGATCTCGTCGGCCCTTCTTCCCACCGACCCGGCAAATGGAAGGACGTAGTTGAGCGGATCCAACGCCAGATCGAAAACATAGCCCACTCCGTCACGGACAGTCAGGGGAGACATAAACGGCAAGACGAGGTACGGGCCTGAACCGACCCCGTGGATGGCCAGAGTCTGGCCGGTATCCTCATCGCTCTTCTCGATGCCGAACTGGTATTTGGCGACGTCGGTCATGCCGGCGCCTCCGAGCGTGGTGTTGATCAGAAAGCGTGCCATCTCACGGCCCGCGCCGCCGAATTTTCCCTGGAGGAGGCTATTGATAAAACGCTTCGGAAAGGCGACGTTATCAAACACGTTCCGAAAGAGCTGCTTCTCTCCATCCCCGACCACGACGTCGTACCCCTTGGCCACGGGCTTCAGGAGATACCTGTCGAATTTGTAGTTGAACTGAAAGACAGGGTCGTTGAACGGCTCCCATGGGTCATAGTCGCCGGTCCCGTCGTCCATCTTGCCCAGTTTCGTATCGGTCACCACCACTTCCTCAAGGGGTTGGACAGAGGCCGCTGCGGAGATAGAGACAAGAGGACCGATTTCGATTGTCCCAAGCACAAGGAACATTGCAAGCAACGATGCGCTAGGTCGCTCCACGATCACCCCTCCTTTCCTTCCCGCCTCCCTATCAATAGGGTGAAAGAGATTCTTTATCGGTCAGGTTCCGGGAACGCTTTAATTCGGATCAGGAGGGTGCCAGACTAGGAAACAATAGTCAAGAGTCTTGCCTATGCCCCAGCTTGCTGTGGCGGAAGCCGTACCCGAAATAGATGACCACCCCAAGCACGGACCAGATCACAAACCGCCACCAGGTCATGACCGGGAGGAAGATCATGAGCCCCGTGCAGGCAGCCATCCCCAGAATCGGGACGACCGGCACGAAGGGCGTCCGGAACGGGCGCCGCTGGTTGGGCCGGGTGCGGCGTAAGACCCACACGGCTCCACAGACGAGCGTGAAGGCAAAGAGGGTTCCGATGTTGGTGAGATTGGCCGCTTCCCCGATGGGGATGAAGGCCGCCAGGACCGCCACCGTGATGCCGGTGATCAGAGTGGCGTGGTGCGGCGTCCCATACCTGGGGTGGACCGCCGACAGCCAGGGCCACAAGAGCCCGTCGCGGGACATGGCGTAGAAGACCCGGACCTGCCCCAAGAGCATCACGATCAGAACACTGGTGATCCCGGCCACGGCTCCGGTCGCCACCAGCGCGCCGCCCCACCGGTATCCCACGGCGTTCAAAGCCTCGGCCACCGGCGCCTTCACGTGGATCTGCGCGTACGGCACGATCCCCGTGAGGACCGCCGCGACCGCGACGTACAGGACGGTGCAGATCCCCAACGACGCGATGATCCCGATCGGCATGTCCCGCTGGGGATTGCAGGCCTCTTCCGCGGTGGTCGAGACCGCGTCGAAGCCGATGTAGGCGAAGAAGATGATGGCGGCCGCCGCGCCCACTCCCGCAAAACCGTTGGGCATGAAGGGGGACCAATTGGCCGCGTCCACCGCAAAGGCTCCCACCGCGAGAAAGAACAGGACGACGGCAATCTTGATCACGACGATCACGCTGGTGACGCGGGCGCTCTCCTTGATCCCGATTACCAGCAAGGCGGTCAGCACCAACACAATGAGAGCCGCCGGCAGATTGAGCACGCCGCCCTCCGCCCCCGGCGCATTGACGAGCGCCGGCGGCAAGTGGATGCCAACGCGCTCGAGGATGCTCACGAAATAGCCCGACCAGCCGATGGAGACCGCCACGCAGGCCACTCCATATTCGAGGACCAGGTTCCAGCCCGTGATCCAGGCGAGAAATTCCCCGAGGCTTGCATAGGAATAGGTATAGGCCGAGCCCGCCACCGGGATCATGGAGGCGAATTCGGCGTAGCAGAGCGCCGCCAGCACGCAGGCGAAGCCGGAGAGGATGAAGGAGAGAACCAGGCCTGGCCCCGCGCCCGGCCGGGTGCCGTCGCCGACCGCCGCTGTCCCCACCAGGACGAAGATGCCCGTCCCGATGATGGCGCCGATGCCGAGGGCGGTCAGGTCAAAGGCGGTCAGGGTTCGCTTGAGCTTGTGGGGTTGGGTTTCGCACTCACGAAGGATCTGTTCAACAGACTTGATCCGAAAGGCCTGGTGCACGCGTCAGGTCTCCGCCGGGGTTCGTTTATTGACGCGCCTGGTGAGGCGCCGGCCGGCGCGGGCGGCGGCCACAAGGGCCTCAAAGAGAGCTCGATGGGCGGCGTGCCGCCGGTACAGATACTCCGGGTGCCACTGGACGCCGATAAAAAACCGCTTGGAATGATCCTCCAGGGCCTCGATCACGCCGTCGGGGGCCACGGCGCTCACCGCAAGCGCGCGGGGCACCGCCTTCACGGCCTGATGGTGCGAACTGTTCACCCGCACGGAGCCGCGTCCCACGATACGACGCAGCCGAGATCCCGGTTTTACCGCGACGGGATGGCATACTGCGGTGGCGGGGCCCGTCATCCGGTGGGGAAGCGCGCCGGCAATCTGTGTTCCAATATCCTGTACCAGCGTCCCTCCCAAGGCCACGTTCATAGCCTGCATCCCGCCGCAGATTCCCAAGACCGGCAGGTCCCGCCGCCGGGCCTCGGCCACGAGCGAGAACTCCGAGTCCGTCCGTTCTCGGCTCATGATTTTGAAGGCGAACTGCTGCCGCTCGCCGTACCGGCGGGGATCAATATCGGGCCCGCTGCCGGTCAGCAGCAAGCCGTCGAGGCGATCCAGAAGAGCCGCGCAGTGGGCCCGGCGGCCCACAATGGGAAGGATAATCGGGATGGCGCCGGCGGCCTCGACAGCGGTCGCGTAGCGATTCCGCAGAAAGATGGTGGCCTCACTCCCCCCCTGCTCCGGAGAACCTCCGGGATTGAAATCCGGGGTGATCCCAATGACGGGCTTACGCATAGAGGGGGCGCGCGCCGCAGTCGAAGTTCAGCGCCCGCCGCCGCGAGCGGAATCCGGCGGGACACCGGTAAAGCGGAGGTCCTTCTTCCCTCTCAGGTGGTCCGGGGTGACCAAGTAGTCGCCGTCCATCGTCGTGTACCACACCGATTCGGCGGCCCTCTTGTCCAAGCCGGACAGGATGTACGTGAACCCTCCCACCACCCCACCGACAATCGCCAGTGAAACCTTGGCGGCGCCGTAGGGGACGGAACAAACGAAGCTGGCCACGCCGAGCCCGATGTCGGCGGCAGGACTCTCGCTGCCGCTAGCTTCCTGCGCCCAGGCGACCGGGGCCAGCCAGACAGCCAGGACTACCATGACCGAAACCGACCGCAACACGATGCTCTTCATCATGCTCCCATGCCTCCTTATTCCTTCTATGCTCCTTCTATTCTATGCTCCTTATATACAATATCATCCGACGATTCAAGGAGAAGGTCGGACGGGTGGTTTAGTCCCAAGAGCAAGGACGGCCTCGTTGGGAATCCGGAGCTTGCCGTTGCGCTCAAACCGCGCGAGGCCGTGGAAGACCTCCCTCTTGATCGTCTTGCGGGCCCTGGGCGAAACCCTGGCGAGCGCCCGTCGCAACGAAGGTCCCTGCTTCATCGAGTCCCAGAAGTCGGCGGGCTCATTGAAGACCCACTCGACCGTCATCCGCTCGCTGTGCACGTGCTGAAAGCCCGCCGCCCGCAGCGTCCGTTCGATCGCACCCGCCTTCCCGAACCGAAAAAAATCCGGAGCCCCCTCCGGCGGGGTGAACGCATGATGGCGAGTCAGCGCCCGGCGCACGATTCCCAGCGTGTTGACCTTCTGCTGCGCGCTCCAGACGGCGACCGCCACGCGTCCGCCCGGCGCCAGCACACGGTGCATCTCGGCCAACGCGCGTTCGGCATCGGGCATGAGCATCAACCCGAAGCGGCAGAACGCCCGGTCGAACATCGACCCGTCGAGCGCGAGGCGCTCCGCATCCATCTCGCGGAAGTGCACGTTCCGGACGCCCAACATCCGCGCCTGGGCATGTGCCCTTCGGAGCATGGCGGGTGAGAAATCCACGCCGACGACCAGGCCGGTCATCCCGACGCGGCGGGCCACGGTGAGGGCCGGCTCGCCGGGTCCGGTCGCCACGTCCAACACCCACATGCCTTTACGTACCTCGGCCATCTCGATGAGCCGTCGGCCGTACGGCCGGAACTCCGGGATGGCGACCTGGCTATAGCGCCGGGAAAACTTATTCCAAAGCTCCCGCTCGTTCTTTTTGTAAGCCGCCGCGGCCGACCGCAATGGAGATCCTCTCCTCCTATAAATCCAATTCCGTGAGGATCGCCTGGCGAATCGCATCGGCCCTCTCGACCACGGCCCGGTCGAGTGCCTCCAGAAACGTCTCTGCGGCGACCGTTTGGTTCTCCTGCTTGATCCCTGCCGCAATCGCCAAATCGAGCTTCACCCAACAGACCTGTTGGGTGAACAAATCCTTGGCCCGGGATTCGTAGTCCGCAAACATCTCGGCTTCCACCTTGGCCCGGATCATCTCGACGAGCTCGCCGAATTGCCCACCTTCTCGGAGCCGTTCGAGCTGGACCCCCGTGAGCTCGACCGTGACCTGAATCCCGCCTTTCCAGCTTCGCTTCTTGACATTGAAAACGCAGCGCAGGATTCCAGGCTGGGCGGGCACCTCCTCTGGACCGAAAAAAAACGTGATGCGGAATTCGTCGGTCATTGATGGCACAGGGTACGGGGAAATAGACACGCAGTCAATTTGGACGGTATACTCAGGCTCCGCATTCCGAGTCCCAATCAAACTAAAGGAGCCTGTATGAGACAGAACGAGACCGTTGCATTCAGCCTGAGCCTCAACCTCGTCCTTCTTGCCGTGATTCTAGGAGGCTGGCTGGGACCTAATGTCCTGACGTCGTTCAACCCTGACATCGAGAAACCGACGATCGCCAAGTCCGCCTTCGTGCACCAGCTCAGTGCCGTGACCGGCAACGTCACGCTGGGCGAGCGCGTGTACGTTGCGCCGACCGCCTCTGTTCGCGGGGACGAGGGCCAGCCCATCTACGTCGGCGACGAGAGCAACGTCCAGGACGGCGTGGTGCTCCACGGCCTGGAGACCATCGAGGGCGGCAAAGAGATCGCCAAGAACCAGGTCGAAGTGGCGGGGAAAAAGTACTCGGTGTATGTGGGCAAGCGGGTCACGATGGCGCACCAGTCCCAGGTCCACGGGCCGGCCAAGGTCGGCGATGACACGCTCATCGCCATGCAAGCGCTGGTCTTCAAGGCCGAGATCGGGAACCACGTCGTCGTGGAACCGGGCGCGAAGATCGTCGGCGTGAAAATCGACTCGGGCCGGTACGTGCCGACGGGAGCCGTCGTCACCAAGCAGAGCGACGCGGACGCGCTACCGAAGATCACGGACGACTATCCCTTCAAGAGCATCAATGAAGCCGTGGTGCACGTGAACACCCAGCTCGCGGATGGTTACAACGGCAAGAAGCCGGCGGCAGGGAAACATTGAACCACATCACCGCGATCCAGCAGGCCCTCCGCGAGGCCGGGCTAGATGGCTGGCTGTTCTACGACTTCCGGGGCAGCGACCCCCTCGCCGTCCGCATCCTGAAGCTCGATCCCGCACGCCACATGACCCGGCGCTGGTACTACCTTGTACCCGCGCAGGGGACTCCGACGAAGCTCCTGCATCGGATCGAGCCCCACTCCCTCGACGATGTTCCAGGAGAGGTCCGTCTGTACCTCTCCTGGCAGGAGCAACACGAATGCCTGCGGCAAGCCCTAGCCTCGCTTGGCCGCCCATCTCATAAGCCGGCCCGCGTGTGGGGTTCGTGGACCTCGGAGCCCATTCCCATGGGCGCACAGGTCCCCGTGAAGATTGCCATGCAATATTCCCCGATGAATGCCATCCCATACATCTCCCGCGTGGATGCGGGGACGATCGAACTGATTCGCTCGTTCGGGGTGGAGGTGGTGACCTCGGCCGACCTCGTGCAGCGGTTCGAAGCCGTCTGGACCGACGCGCAGTACGCCTCGCACTGCCACGCGTCGTCCGCATTGCGGCGGATCGTTGATGAGGCCTTTGGCCGCGTCCGTGCGGAGGTTATAAACGGCGCCACCTACACCGAATACGATCTTCAGCAGGACATCCTTACCCGCATCGCGGCACGCGGGATGCAAACGTATTTTCCTCCGATCGCGGCCGTGAACGCCCATTCCGCCGACCCGCACTACTCGCCGCCGGCCGAGGGATCGGCGCCGATTCGCCGAGGGGATCTCGTGTTGATTGACCTCTGGGCAAAGGGCACGGCGCCCGGCAGCATGTACGGGGATATTACGTGGACGGGCTACGTGGGCGAGACCGTGCCGGCCCGCCACGCGGAGATTTTCGCCATCGTGGCCTCCGCCCGCGACGCCGCCGTCGCCTTTGTCCGGCAGGAGGTGGGCGCAGGACGGTTCCCCTGCGGCGGGGAAGTGGACGACGTGTGCCGCCGTGTCATCCAGAATGCCGGCTACGGGGATCGGTTTCTCCATCGCACCGGCCACTCGATCGGCGAGGAAGTGCACGGCAACGGCGCCAACATTGATAATCTCGAGACCCGGGACGGTCGGCGCTTGCTCCCCCACACCTGTTTCTCGATCGAACCGGGGATCTACCTGCCGGGCGACTTCGGCATCCGGAGCGAAGTGGACGTGTATATCACCGAGCGCGAGGCGATCGTCACCGGCATCCCCATCCAAACCGCCATCGTGCCCATTCTGGCAACATAAATACCCACTCCCCACTGAGGGAGAGGGCGAGGGTGAGGGGGCTGTCCCCTTTTTTCATGCCGGATGTGGTGTGTTTGACGGAAACGTGGCATACTTCATAGCGAATGAAGTTTGAGGTCGTCGGGCAGATCACCCACATTGAGGTCATTGCATCTGGTTCTAGAGTCCGCGTCCGGCGCTACCTCCGCAAAATCTATGGTCCAGGCCGCTGGCGGAAGCTGAAAGGGATTGCGACTGTCCGGTTGCCGAACGGTGCCCTGCGAAAGGTGGAGATTCATTGGTATGAAGCTCACGGCATCGGTAGGAAAGACATCAAGATTAAGCGGTACTTGGAGGAATCATGAGACAGCCTACCAAATCATTCGCCCTCTGTGTTGATAACGCTGACTGCAAGGCCTCTTTAATCCTGGGCAAGGTGTATCGAGTCATTCCGGATCCGGAAGCAGCGAAGGATGATCTCGTACGGATCGTGGACGAAAGCGGCGAGGATTACCTCTTTCACAAAAGCCTCTTCGTTTTCGTGGATTTTCCGAAAGCTATCGCAAAAAAGATCCGGGAGCTTGAAACCGCTAACGCCTAGCCGTCTGTTGCAGGCGGCGGCCTCCTCCCGAGACCAACGCGCTCGTCACCGGCGTCCCCATCCAAACCGCCATCGTGCCGATATTGGCAATCTATAACCCGTTTGGTGTAGGGGCGTGGTTCATCACGTCCTCCTGTGTCTGCAAGACGTAGAAATCGAGTCTGACCCTAATTACGTTTTGAACGGCAGCCGCCTTACTGCTTAGTCGCTCTACTGGCGACCACGGCGGCGTTGGTGATGCCACTGACGCTCACTGGCACAGCAGACCTCGATATGGTTCCATTGCCAAGTGGGCCGGCGCCCCAGCACTGCACGCGGCCATCGGCCAAGGCCGCGCAGGTGTCACCATCCCCGGTCGCGATCGCCACGGCGTTGGTGATGCCACTGATGGTCATCGGAACCGAAGAAAACGCCTTGGTGCCATTCTCGCCGTGGTTATGCCCCCAGCACTGCACGCGACCGTCGGCCAAGACCGCGCAGGAATAACCACAACCACTGGCGGCCACCGCCACGGCACTGGTCAGCCCGCTCACCGTCACCGGAACCCCAGAGTCTGTCGTCGTCCCATTGCCAAGGTTGCCCTTTCCGCCGAAGCCCCAGCACTGCACACGGCCATCCGCCAGGACCGCGCAGGTGTGCGATCCACCAGCGACCGCCACGGCGTTGGTAATCCCGCTGACGGTCACCGGAACAGCAGACTTGGATGTGGTTCCATTACCAAGTGGGACAGTGCCCCAACACTGCACGCGGCCGTCGGCCAAGACCGCACAGGTATAACCCAATCCACCAGCGACCGCCATGGCATTGGTGATGCCACTGACGGTCACCGGAACGGCAGACCGAACCGTGGTCCCATTGCCGAGCTGACCCGCCCCGTTCGCCCCCCAGCACTGCACACGGCCTTCGGCCAAGAGCGCGCAGGTGTGGTCCCATCCACTTGCGACCGCGACGGCATTGGTTAGCCCCCTGACGGGCACCGGAACAGCAGACTTGGATGATGTGGTTCCATCGCCAAGCTGGCCGGAGCGGTTCTCGCCCCAGCATTGCACACGGCCGTCGGCCAGGACCGCACAGGAATGCAACCCCCCACTTGTCACCGCCATGGCGTTCGTGAGCCCGCCGACGGGCACCGGAACAGCAGACTTGGATGATGTGGTTCCATCGCCAAGCTGGCCGGAGCGGTTCTCGCCCCAGCATTGCACACGGCCATCGGCCAGGAGCGCGCAGGAATGGTTGCCATATCCTGCGGCAAGAATGGCGCCCCGGTTCTGGACCTGTTCGGCCAGCGCCGGAGGCAGGGTTCCCAGGAAAAGACCCGTGGCCGCAAGCACTGAAGCCACGGCGCGGATCAGCCCCCGCCGCAGCCCGTGACGTTCAATTGCCGTCGCGCAGAGTACCAAGAAGATCAGCCCGATCCAGGATCCCATGACTTGACTCCTTTCTTCACTATTCCGAGGTCTGCAAGAGATGCCCATTTACAATCTCCACAAGGTTCTTTCTCCAACAAATTGTTGAGCATAAGCCATGCCATAACTCTGTAGAGTAATCTTCTGGTTTTCCAATGAGATGCGACACAGGCGAGAGGGAAGTACGGACCAGAACAGATACCGGGCTGTACCTAAAAGGATACAGCTGGATGAAAAACACAATCGCCAGTCTTGATCCTGCTTGACGGCTCAGGGGGAGAATACGACAATGCTGCCCGACACCTCATTCCCCGACCCGGAGGTGGCCATGTGCATGTTCAGCGCTCAGGATGGCTTGAGCTTTGTGCCGCACGTGGATGTCGCCGACACGCGCATCTTCGCCCGCCTGACCGGCCCCGGCACAGTTCGCCACGCTCGCCGGCACTTTCCCGCCAACGACGCCCGGCACCCTTTCTCTTCCCGTGAAGGAGCGGAGAGACCTTATGCCCATGGAATATGACAATTGGGAAGACCAACCGTATCAGTGCGGACGTTGCAACTGGAGTGGACGCGGCAGCGAGTTACAAATGGGAGATCTGTTCAGCGTCTTGTATGAAATGTGTTGCCCCAGGTGTAACGAAAAGGTTGAGTTGATCACAATACCCACGTGGGAAGAAAAGCGCCAGAACTGGGACAAACTGTCCGAGGGAGAGAAACGTCGCGTTGAGCGCTTTGAAGCTCATCTTCAGGAGTTCGAGCGACGCAAATTGTGGAGTCCAGATCAGCTTCCCGATCTTGAAGGGGAAGATTTGGTTCTGATCTGGGACTTCGAAGAGAGAAAAGACAAGGATTCCAGAGAGACGTTAGTGAAGCTTGGCGATCAAGTGCTTTGGAGAGAACCGGCCGTTTACGAGGGGTACTGGCGTTTTATTCAGGTCGCCCAGATTCTATCTCTGAAGTATGGGGCTCGGTTGAAAGACCTTGTTCCAACGGAGGAGAGTACAGCGTACCTCCACGGCGACATCCACGGATTTGAGTCGTTTGAGCAAGTCGAATACTGTCGCCAGCTACTGCAACGGAAGCACGATGAAGGGACCTCGCGAGCCGAGGGGGCTAAATATTCGACAGAGCCAAGCCTGATGGCTCGCCTGATGAATCCGCTGGAAAATCTACTGCCATCCTACCTTCGGGACCTCCCCGTCAGCGAGGCGCTTGAGGCTCTCGTGGGAATGTTCGAGCAGTCGTATGTGGGCGGAAGAGACACATACATCAATGTGAAACGCCTTGGCGGTGTAGGCCGGTTTTTTGCAAAGGCCCAGGTGGTCGAAGCGCCGGCGACGGCAATCGCGTGGATGGGACGTGAGGACGCGGCTGAACGCCGAGAAATCGTGGGTGGGTTTCTATGGGGCTTCTACCACAGCGCCTCGGCGACCGAAAATGAAGTGGCCGCCCTGCTTGCCGCCGCCGCTCGCTGTGAGCCAGGCACCCAAGACTACGCGGCATTGGTCGGCGCGCTCGCGCTGGCCAATGCATCAGTTGGCAACGCTGCGGCCGATGTGTTCCTAAGACGCCAGGAGACATGGCTTCGGAAGATGCAGTTGCTCTACACCTTGAGCGTGATTGGCCTTGAGCGTGATTGAGAAGACCGAACACAGGCATGGTCTTCTGGGTAATCAAGAATCAGCGACGGCATTGATCGTACCGGCTGGGCCGTGCTGTACATCACGGATCAACTGCGCCGATAGGGTGCAGCTCCAAGTGGGCCAATCGTGAAAACCTTAATTAGTTGCTGCGTCTTGCTTCTGCTGACGACTGCGGTGACTGGATTTGCCGCGGAGCCAGCCAAATGGGGCTATATTGACACGACCGGCAAGCTCGTCATTCCCGCACGGTTTGAGACTGCGCAGCCATTTTCCGAGGGGCTCGCTCTGATACGAACCGAAAAGAATGGCAAGTGGGGATTCCTTGACACGGTCGGCAAGATGGTCATCCCCCCACAGTTTGAGACTGCGGGCTCCTTTTCTGATGGACTGGCTGTGGTACTAACCGAGAAGCAGGGGCAATATGGCTATATCGACAAGACCGGAACGGTGGTCATCCCGCCACAGTATGCAGTCGTCAAGTCCTTTTCTGAGGGGTTGGCGGCGGTTCGAAAAAAAGATAGCAAGTGGGGCTACATCGATAGGACCGGGACAATGGTTATCCCGCCACAGTTTGTGTATGCAACCCCATTTTCGGACGGTCTGGCTCGGATAGGAGCGAGTGGCGGCTATGGCTATATCGACAAGACGGGGAAGCTCGTCATCCCGCCGCAGATTGGGTTTGCCGACTCATTTGTTAATGGGCGGGCTGCGATACAACTTGGTGAAAAGTCAGGCTACATCGACAAGACTGGAAAAGCGGTTATCCCGCCACAGTTTGCGAATGGTTGGTTGCCATTTTCCGATGGGATGGCTCCAGTACTGCTCGAAGCCGGCGGCGGGTGGGGCTATATCAACACGACTGGAAAGGCCGTCATCGCACCCCAGTTTGAAAGGGCAGGCTTCTTTACTGAAGGACTGGCTCCGGTATCAATGGGCGGCAGGTTTGGCTTTGTCGACAAGACCGGCAATCTTGTCATCCGGCCCCGGTTTGCGGATGTGGGTGCCATTTATGACGGTGCCTTTAGTGAGGGATTCGCTCGGGTACGAATCGAAAAGGATGGCCTCTGGGGCTATATCGACAAGACCGGGACGGTCGTCATCCCGCCGCAGTTCGCGCGTGCCGAGCAATTTTCTGGCGGGCTGGCAGCGGTGCTTCCCGGTGTGCAAGAGCAGGTTTCACAGGCGGGCGGCGCCGAGCGGGCGCCCGGTCCGCGCACAGCGCCCAGGGAACCCATTGCTCCGCCGGATACAACCGGTCGAAGCATAGCGAGCACGTCTGAGTTGTCAGAGGGTACCCAGAGTCGGATTCTATTTTCTGCGGGGCTGGGGGGGAACCTTTTCCAGTTGCTCGTTCTCGTCATGGGTGTGATGACCGGCGTCAGAGGCTCCCTCTCGGTCACCGGCTCATGGACGATCACCGGCTGGTCCGCGCGGGTGATCGGCTGGAGCTTCGTCCTGGCGGCGGCCGGTTCGTTGAGCTTGCCGGGGCTCGTGATGGCGCCGGACTTCGAGCCGCCGACCAAAATCGAAGCGCTGACGCCGGTGCTGGGGCCTTACCTGTTTGCGCTAGCCGTCACCGCCGCCGTACTCTTCCGGGCAAGGAAACACCACGGTTCTGCTGGGTAAGCGGGCCAGGGAGGGTTCACCGATGAAACCCAAGGCCGCAATCATCATTTTACGACTCGCCTTCCCGCTGCTGCTGACGGGCATGACCCCGCTGGACGAGCGCCTGCTCTTGGCTTCGGAAAAGGGCGCCGTCAACGAAGCGGCGGCCCTCCTGAAACAAGGTGCCCAAGTTAATGCCACAGACGATAATGGCAGGACGCCCCTCCACGAGGCGGCTGAGCGCGGGCACGAGGCGGTCGTGCGGCTGTTGTTGGACAAGGGCGCGGCGGTGAACGTGGCGAGCACGGATGGCAGGACACCCCTTTACGAGACGGCGGGACGTGGGCACGAGGCGGTAGTGGCGTTGCTGCTGGAGCGTGGCGCCACGATCGATACCAAGGCAGTCACTTCGGATGGCCGGACACTGCTCCATGCGGCTGCTTTCGGAGGCCTCAAGGCCTTTGCGCAGTTGCTGTTGGACAAGGGCGCGGCGGTGGACGCGGCAGACAAGGAGGGCCGGACGCCGCTCCACCAGGCAGCCTGGCAGGGGCATGAGGCGGTCGCCCGGCTGTTGTTGGAGCAAGGCGCTGCGATGAACGCAACGACCAAGTCTGGCTGGACGCCCCTCCATCTGGCGGCTGACGACAACCGTGAGGCGGTGGTGCGGCTGTTGCTGGAGAAAGGCGCGGCGGTCAACACCGCTGAGAACGACAATGGTAAGACCGCATTGCATCTGGCGACGGACCGTGGCTACGAGGCGGTCGTACAGCTTCTGCTGGAGCGAGGCGCGGCGGTGAACGCGGCCACCAATGATGGCTGGACGCCGATGCATGAGGCGGCTGACGACAATCGTGAGGCGGTGATGCGTCTGTTGTTGAACCACGGCGCGTCCGTGAACGTGGCTGACAACATCGGCCGGACCCCGCTCCATCTAGCGACGGGCAACGGGCACGAGACGGTCGTGCGGCTGCTGCTGGAGAAGGGCGCGGCGGTCAGTGCAGCGGACAAGGGGGGCTGGACGCCCCTCCACCAGGCGGCGAACGACAATCGCGAGGCGCTGGTGCGGCTGCTGCTGGAGAAGGGCGCGGCGATGAACGCAGCGACCAACGACGGCCAGACCCCGCTTCATCTAGCGGTTCGCCGTGGGCATGAGGCAGTCGTGCGGGTGTTGTTAGACAAGGACGCGGCGGTGACCGGGGCTGACAAAGGTGGCTGGACGCCCCTCCACCAAGCGGCAGACGACAATCGCGAGGTCGTGGTGAGGCTGCTGTTGGAGAAAGGGGCGTCAGTCAATGCGGCTGACAACGATGGCACAACGCCGCTCCACCGGGCCACTGCCAAAGGGCATGAGGCAGTGGTAGGGCTGCTGCTGGACAAGGGCGCGGCGGTCACCGCGGCTACCAAGAAGTTTGGCTGGACACCCCTCCACCTGGCGGCTCGTAGAGGACGCGAGGCGGTCGCGCGGCTGTTGTTGGACAAGGGCGCCTCGGTCAATGCGACGGACAAGAGTGGTCAGACACCGCTCCATCAGGCGGCTGAAAGAAATCGCGAGGCCGTAGTAAGGCTGCTGCTGGAGAAAGGGGCGTCGGTCAACGTGGCTGACAACCGTGGCAGGACGCCGCTCCAGCGGGCGGCTGGCAAAGATCGTGAAGCGGTGGCGCGGCTCTTACAGGCGAAGGGCGCCCTGGTGGATGTGAAAGATGGCGGCGGGACCGTGATCGGAACGGTCACCTATATGGGGATAGCGGAGGAGAAGGAATTCTTTTTCCGGAAGTACCCGAACGCGACGTTCTGCCCGAAGATCGGAACAGACGGCCACAAGCCGGACCTCGTCAAGGGCGACAAGCGGATCCTCAAGACGATCGAGGTCGGCAAGGACGGCGCCTTGAACGCCGCCGTCGTGGCGGTCACGGATATCGAGGACTCCGTGTGGACGGACGGCTACGAGGAGACCGAGGTGGAGATTAGGTTCTGCAAGTTCCTGCCGTACACGGGCGTGGTGGTCAACCAGCAGAACTTCCACGTCGAGAACCTCGATCAGGACCCCGACGACCCGAGGTCCGTGAAGGGCGTGCTGCACAACGTGCACTCCTATGAGGTGAAGGGCCGCAGCTCCACCACGGTCTTCAACATCGGGCTGCCCTGGAAGGGCTCGATGCTGGACAAGAAGGTCGTCCTCCGCAAGGAGAACCAGGGCTCCTTCTTCCGCCTTCAGTGCGATCAGCATGAATGGGAGCAGGCCTACTTCCTGCCGGTGAAGAATCCGCATTACAGGGTGACCGGCGCCGACGGGACCTTCACGATCGAGAACGTGCCGGCCGGCAAGCACAAGCTGATCGCCTGGCATCCGTTCGCGGGTCAGGTCGAGGCCGACGTTGACGTGCAAGACGGCGCGACCGTGACGGCGAACTTTGAGATCAAGAAGTAAGTCGGGGTTGGGGGATGACGAGACAATTCCTGGGCAATTTGCAATTCGACGTTAGGAACTTTCTGCAACCGCTTTACGCAATTGATCAGATCGCCAAGGATGATCCCGACGTTCCTGAGGAGGTCCGAGCGTTCCTGGCAAAACGGCAGCCAACGATCGATGGGTGGAAAGAAAAGTTTTCGACTCTCGATAACCAAATCCGTCAGGCAAGAGAGTCAGATCCCCACTGGGACGCCATACCGTTACTCGTTCAATTGATCAGGCTTTTCGAAAATGTTTCCGACTTGCATGACGAGGCTTCCAGATTGGCGGATGAAAGCGACTTCGGCTTCGGCAAGACAATCCAAGGATGCCTCAGAAAACTGTATGAGGTTCGGCGACTGACCGACCCGGATGAGCTCGAAAAGTGGCTCATCAGATATACAAGCGCCTCTCAATGGGAATTTGATCCCGATGAGCTTCAGAGGGTTAAACGATATTGGCAAACCGTCGATTGGGATGCGAGTGCGCAACTGCTCCTGGGCAAAGAGACAACCCCCGGTGCTATCGTCCACTACAACCGGTTAGCGGAACGACTCGAAATGGAGGGACACCATGAGCAAAGAGACAACCCCCGGTGCTATCGTCCACTACAACCGCGGCTGCGCGCTGGCCATGAAAGGGGAATGGGACGGAGCCATTTCCGAATTTCGCACCGCGCTCCTTATCGACCCCAACCATGCGCATGCCCATGTCAATCTCGGGAACGCGTTGAGCTTGAGCGGCGATATGGAAGGAGCCATCTCCGCATATCGTGCCGCGCTCCGACTCGCTCCTGACGATGCCTATGCCCATATCGGGCTTGGGGCCACTCTGGCCAAGCAAGGCAACAGAGACGAAGCAGCAGCCGAGTTTCGTACTGCCCTGCGCCTCGCTCCGAACGATGTGGAGACCCACAATAACCTCGGGCTCGTGCTTGCTGAGCAAGGCGACTGGGAGGGAGCTATTACCGAGTTTCGGACCGTCATGAGCCTCGATCCCGACCATGCGGTTGCACGCACCAATCTCGGAAAGGCCCTGTCCAAGCTCCCGAAGGAGAAAGGGGCGGATGGAAACGTGCAAGACCAATCGGCGCTCAGCGAAAAGGATCGCGCGATCATACAACGTCTAGGTGAGCCGGAAGCTTCTGCTGATCCCGTAGAAAAGCAAAAAGACCTTATGCGACTTTTCGGGCCTGCGCATTATGTGGTGTACGCTCACTCGTTGTGCGCGACTGCGCTTTATCAACGGATCTTGTCGAAAGGTCACGTCATCGACCCCGAGCAAACTGAGGAATTCGCACCGAACGAGATCCTGGGGCATGAAGATATTGTTCTGGATCAGGGCGTACCTCGTCGTCGAGGCATCACGCACTGTGACCACTGCGGGGTGCAATTCCAGGCGGGCGACGGCAAGTACGTGAGTTATTGCGTATTGGAGCCGGATGAACTGCGGCTGTGGCAGGAAGTCAAAAACGAAGACAAGGGGAAAAGCGAGCAGCCGTGATCCTCTGGGCGATCAAGAATCAGTTGGCGCGGGGGCCGCGGGCCGGCTTCGGCGCGAAGAACGAGCCGGTGCCGTGCGAGGCTGTGGAGGCCTGGGTGCAGGAGGCGAAGCGGCAGGGCATCCGCTCGATCATCTGTCTCCTGGGCGACGACCAGTTGCCGCTGTACGACGGCATCCCGGGCGGGCTGCTGGCCCACTACCGCGAGCAGGGGTTCGAGGTGGCGCACGTGCCCCAGCTCGACCACCAATCGCCTCCGCTGTCGAAGGCCCAGTGCCGCCAGGCCTGGGAAGCCTATCAGGCGCTCCCGAAGCCGGTGCTCGTCCATTGCAGCGGCGGCATCAACCGCACCGGCTGGGCCGTGCTGTACATCACGGATCAACTGCGGCGAAAATGAAACATGAATAGTAAGAACGATCGTGTGATTGTGGTCGATGACGACGCTGAGAGCAGAACGTCGGTGCGCCTGATCCTCGTTGAGGCAGGCTATGAAGTCCTCGAGGCTGAAGATGACGATCAGACAGTGGCCATTCTTACTCAAGCATGTTGGTGCTCGCTCATCATCTGCGACCCATTCGGGCTCAAGCTCAAGGGGATGGGGACAATCGACTGCTTCCATTCGCGGTTTCGCAAGGTACCCATTATCATTCTGAGCGACAAACGTTCCACTCTAGGTCCGGGGGCCTGGTTAAGGAAAGGCGTCTGGGACTACTTGAACAAGCCTGTCGAGCCAGAGCACCTGATAGAGTCCGTGAAAAAGCTGTTTCGACCGACAGGTCCGCCCGTCCCACCGTTCAATCCTCTGGAGTACTTTTCACCGTTTTTTGTCATCCTTGGCTTTCTCGATGAGTATCAAGGACGGTGGATCATCGAAAATGGAGATCGAGTGGAAACTTTTTATGGAAAAGAGAAGGACAAGGCGGAGATTTTCAAGGCGTATTTGTCGAAGCTTGTCGAGCAGAAGGCAATCACGACGGTAATCAGGACAGAAGTGACCGAGGGGCAGCACATCGTCTTTTATTCTCGAGAGCTAACCGAATTAATTGATGGGTCGTACAGCTTCGATTTTTCTAAAGGACAGGCAGCGTCATTTGTCGGCTCATCAAGGGCTACGCAGGCATATATCTCGAAAGAGATGTTCAGAGACAGAGCTCCAGCCGACAAACTCGCTTTCTTGACTGGGGCATACATTCGGTACGGCAAAGGCGATTCGTTCCGCTTTGTCAATGCCCATCATAAGGCCAACCTTGTGGCAGAGTTACTGAAAGAGTTTGATTGTGGCGATGTAAAAGTATCTCTTTCTGGCGCGATACCGAAAACCATCACAGTCTCGTACATCCCTTCGGCAGTGATAAAAGAGTTGTTTCAGCAGGTTTCAAAGCGGCGTAGCGTCTGAGGAGGTAACTGAGGCGATGAAGACCGAGCAGAAGATCTTGACCTCACGATATCGCGATGCCTTGTTGTATTGCCTGGACTTGCATGGGCGCGACACGCGCAAGGCGAAGCCGGTTCCCTACGTGGCGCATTTGTTAAGCGTCTCGGCGCTGGTCATGGAAGACGGAGGCGATGAAGATGAGGCGATCGCCGGGCTGCTTCATGATGCGCTGGAGGACCATCCTGAGACCACCAGCCGCAAGGAGATCGGCGACCGCTTTGGCGTCCGTGTCCTACATCTGGTCGAATCTTGCACTGATACGCCGCCTGACTACGCGGGAGGCGAGAAACCGCCATGGCGCATGAGAAAGGAAGCTTACCTGAAGCATCTGCGGCATGCCCCTTCCGGGGCGATCCGCGTGGCTCTTGCGGACAAGCTGCACAACGCGCGTGAGGTGCTTGCCGACTATCGTCGCCAAGGAGACGCACTCTGGGGTCGGTTCAACGCGCCCAAGGAGGACCAACTTTGGTTCTACCCCTCGCTGGTTGCCGCCTTTCGGCAAGCCGGCGCTACTGGCTACTTGATCGACGAACTCGACCGCGTGGTGTCCGAACTGGAAAGGTTGGCCGGTGCCGCCTAGTTTTCACATTCACCTGATTCGCTGGATGCGCATGGCCAATGGCGTGCTTGCCCTCTTGGTGATACCGGGCGGCGTTGTGTTGATAGTCGAGGAAGGTTTGGGCTCACCGGTTGAAGCTCTTGGCGGGTTAGGTATTATTGCGTGCGCTATCCCGTTTTATCTGTCGTGGCGTGGTCTAGGCCCTGACAGCACCATGGGTATGGTGGGGAGGGCTCAGATCGCGAATATCGTTGTTGGGGTGCCCGCGGTGATTATTGTCCTGTTCCTTGTGAAATTAAAGGCCGTGGATTTTGTCATGTTAGTCATGACGCTTCCATTCGCCCTCAATTTCAAGGTCCTCGAAATGCGGGAAGCCCTCATCCGGATGAACCTGCCCGACAGAGCGGGTCTGGCGGCGGCGGCGTACGAAGCAAGGGCGGCTGGATCCAAACCTGGCGGCCGGCATAAGGATGGAGCAGTTGATGATGTGCAGTACTTTCGGCGGGATAATTCAGACACGCTGATCGCCTGCGTTGGCACGATGGGCTTTGAAGCCATGTTTCGCTTGGATCCGACGGAGGCTGATCCGAAATGGGAATTTCTTGTTCCGGAGAGCCCGACGTGGGACTTCATCCATCAAGAAATTTATCGCGCCCATCGAGCCGACCGCCTGGACCCCAACGAGTTGCCGCCCGATTTGCCGCCCCTTCCGGAGATTCCGAAAGGCCCTTTCCCGAAGCCAGAGGATTACGTCTTGCCGGAGGTGCCGATTCATGCTTCGAGATATCCCGCCGTGACAGAATTCTTGAAGGCCCGAAAGGACGAGACGGTCACAGTGTTCGTCGTCCTGTACGAGGATGGCTACGAGACATGCTGTGGAGACGGAGAGTTCCACTACTTCGAGAATGCATTTCTTAATAGGGAGGATGCGCAACGCTACATGGATCGAGGTCAGGCTGCACTGGGCCCAGGTTGGCAACAGAAGGTGTGGTTTCATCTGCGGACGATGACGGTCAAGCTCGCCCATGAGGTGTTCATCTTTCCCGATTTCAAGTTGGAGCTTTTTGATCGCTACAATGTAGGAGACGTCTTGCAAGTATTGGAGTTTTGTTTGCCGCTCAAAGCATACTGGGCATACAACTTCGATTGTGACAAGCCACTCAAGGGCATGCTCGCAGCCTGGAATGAGGCTGGGCCTTGGCAGTGGCAACTGGGAGTATACATCGAGGCACACTCTAACGAGGGAGTCCACGTGCTGGTCCGTGATCAGCCCCCGGTCACAGGCTGGTACAGCCGGCTAAGTCGAAGTCCCAGCGATAGAAAGTTCACGGCGCTCCTGGAAATCAAAGCCGATAGCTCGGTTACGCAAGCTGAAATTGATGGAATCTTTCGCGGATTGCTGGCAAGAGTCAACGCGACAAATATCACGTATGTCCAGCCGTTCGCACCGGAGAGTCTCATGGACAAACCGACGCGTGAGGAGCAGGAGAAGGAGATGCGGGAACTGTCTGACCTATTTTGGTTGGGTGCCATAGGCTTCAAGGAAACGGACGAAACCGTCATTAAAGTGCTCTTGGATTACAAAATCACCATTGAGGAGTGGAACGAGTTTCACGCCCGTCGCCGGCCAGTCGAGCGGAGCCTTGAGCAAGTGGGAACCTCCGGCATCTTTCTCAGGGACCTCGCGGATTATCACGGCCTTCCCCAGCCAGACCTTATGGAACGGCTCAGGGTGATAGGAGCCGTAAAGGGAGAAGACGGGCGGTTCCGCCTCGCCGGCGAGCTTGCCGGAAGCGAAGTTCGGCCCTTCACGGGCATCACCGGGCGGAGTCCTGTGCAACGGCCGCTCCAGCAAGCGGAAGTCGCCGGCCATCGCCGCGCCTGGCTCGTCGATGAAGTTGTTCAGATTCGACGGCTGTTCGAGCAAGCAGGAGCCGCCGGCCTCTCGCTCGACGACCTCGCGAAGTACCTTGGCCGTCCTCCGCAAGAAGTTCTTGAGCGTCTGTCGGAGGAAGGAGCCGTGAAGGGCGAGGATGGGCGGTTCCGCCTTCCTAGGCGAATCCGTGGCGAGTACGGCTGAGCAGTTAGTCGTATGGCTTTCACTGTCGCTACCTACAACGTGCTCGCTTCGGCCTACATCCGCTCTCAGTTATATCCGTTCACGCCGAAGGAGCTGCTAGACCCTCAACGCAGGATCTCAGCGCTGGCCGAGCACCTCGCGAGCCTCAAAGCCGCTATCTATTGCCTCCAGGAAGTCGAGGACGAAGCCTTCGCCGCCATCAATCGCCGACTGTCGGCCCTCGGGTACCGCGGCGAGCTGGCGAAGAAAGGCGGCGGCAGGCCCGACGGCTGCGCGACGTTCTTCCGGAAGGACATGTTCGAGCTGGTGCGAGTGAGCCGAGTCGAATACCTTGACGGCGCAGAGGAGGGTGAGCATTCCGGCCATGTCGCCCAGGTGATCGTGCTGAAGCAGGCCAATCGGACGTCAGGCATCGCGAATACCCACCTGAAGTGGGATCCCCCCGGAACTCCTCGCGAGAGGCAGTACGGCTATCGGCAGGTACTCCAGTTGTTGAGCGAGTGTAACCGCCACGCCCCTGAAGGCACGGCCTGGATCATCTGCGGTGACCTGAACGCTGAGCCCGACAGCGAAGTCGTCGTCGCGCTACGAAAGGCCGGTTTTGAGTTCGCCCACCATGACTGCACCAGGGCCTATACGAGCAACGCGAACGGCCGAGCGAAGATGATTGACTTCATCTTCTACAATGCGGGGCTTCAGGCACGGCCCGAGCCCTTGCCGGTGATTGATGATCACGCTCCCCTGCCGGGGCCGGGGCAGCCTTCCGATCACGTCGCCGTCATGGCCCGGTTTGACTGGGCAGTCAGCCCTTGACCATTGTCCGTCTGCGCCAATGCGCGGATTGAGGGGATTTTCAGGGCCGGATGCGCTATGATGAGGGTGTCCTGTGTCGGCCCGGACGGCCCGAGAGGCTTGCGATGATTAAAAACCCAGCGATGGTTGAAGCGTTTGAGAATGCGCAGGCACGTCAAGAGACACCGGACTTTCTCCGCAATGTGCGTCTGGTCGATGCCCTCTATGAGGAGGCGCGCGCGTTGGGCGTCTTCCCCTTGCAAGACCCCTTGGATGGGATCGAGGTGGATATTCGCCTGGCGCGGGCCCTGAATGTTCGCACGGCTGCTTGAACGCCTGGCACGGGCCTTGACCCGGACCGGCCTCCGATACATGGTGATCGGAGGGCAGGCTGTCCTGATCTACGGCGAACCACGCCTCACCAAAGACATCGACATCACCATCGGCGCCGACCTCAATCGTCTCCCCGAAGTCCTGCGCCTCGCGGAAACACTGGGGCTGCGTCTCCTCACCGATCCCGAGACTTTTACAAGACAGACGATGGTGCTGCCGTGCCAGGAGCCGGAGTCAGGCATACGGGTGGATTTCATTTTCTCATTTACCCCGTATGAACAGCAGGCGCTGTCGCGAGTCAAAACGGTGAAGGTGGGTGACGCCGAGGTGTGCTTCGCCTCCCTCGAAGATCTCGTCGTCCACAAAATGATCGCCGGCCGGCCGCGGGACCTCGAAGACGTCGCCAGCGTCCTCCGTAAGAATGCGACCGCCGATCTGCCGTATGTCCGGCGCTGGCTCGGAGAATTCGCAACGGCCCTGAAAGAGCCTCTCCTCGACCGCTTCAATCAACTGGTAGACCAGATCACGCCGCCGCGCAGGCAGCCGTAACGTCGCCGCTCTCGAGAAGCTTGTCCGCCAAAAGCGCGAAGCCCTCGTCCCAACCGCCATCGTGCCGATCCTGGTCTCCTGTGCAAGCAGGAATGCGGTTCCTGCTGAATCTTGACACAGCTTCAAGCCGGCAGTTAAAGTAAATGCATGTTCGGCACGATGGGCGTGACAGAGCTGATCCTGATCCTGGCGATCGTCCTGATCGTCTTCGGCGCGGGCAAGCTGCCGAAGATCGGCGAAGGTCTGGGGAAGGCCTTAAAGGGTTTCAAGAAGGAGGTCCGTGAGGCGGAGCCGCTGCCTCCAACGCCTGAGCAGACGCAGGCGGTGGATGCCCAAGTCGTAGCAGGCGCGCCGCAACCCGTAACGCCGCCGGCCCCCTCAGGACAACCGACGCCTCAACCGGCGGCGACTGCCCCACAAACGGCTCCGTCAACTCCTCACGCTACCGCTTCAGGGCCCCCGCCCGTCCCGGCTATGATGGGACCGGCGGCCACGCCGGGGACGACGGCCTACATGGTTGCCCAGCAATCCTGGAAACCGGTCACCCCTCCACCCGTTGCTCCACCGCCTCCGGCCGGATCAGCGCCGGGAAACCCCGCGGCTTCCCCATCCGGTCCGACCCACCCTGCCGGCTTCAAAGCCGTTGTGAACAAGGCGGCGGTCCAGCGCGTCATGGCCAAGCAAGCCGCCATGCAATCCAAGAACGAACCGCCGGCGCCGGTGGACAAGCAAGCCTTAGAGGCGGCCGGGATGGCGCCGGGAAGCCATGCGCCGGGTATCCCGGCGCCGCAACCCCCCGCTCCCGCCGGCAAGACCCCCAGCCCACAGGACCTCCAGTCCATCGGCTCGGGTCTCGGCGAAGCGCTTCGCACCTTTCGCGAAGCTGCCAACGACGTGCGGCGGGCCATTGATCCCTCGATGCACACGATCAAAGCCGAAGTGGAAGCCGCCCAGAAAGAACTCCAGTCCTCGATAGACCACGTCAAGGAAGGCCCCAAGGTCGAAGAGCCTCCGCCCAAGTCCGGCTAAATCAGATTTGCCGCCGGTGTTTAGACCCCCGCGTTTTCTCCTCGCTGCCGCCGTGCTCGCCCTCGCCTGTCTCTCGCTCGTCGCCTGCCTCATGTCTAGGGATCACACAGATCCAACACCGGAGCAAGCGCTCCCGCGCCTCCTGGCTGTCCTGAAGGACCCCAACCCCGAGCTACGCCGGACCGCGGCGCAGTCCCTCGGCAAGATCGCCCGCAAGGAGGCAGTCTCGGCCCTCGTCGAGGCCTTGCGCGATCCGGATGCGGGCGTACGCCTTCACGCCGCATGGGCCCTGGGAACGATCGGTGAGGACTCCGTGGGCCGAGACCGATCTCCCCTGGGGCCGCTCCTGTTTGACTCCGATCCCAGCGTGCGCGAGGCAGCAGCCGTAGCCCTGGGGCAAACCGGAGATACTCAGTCGGGGATCGAGTTGTTGCAAGAGCGGTTGCTGGAACCGGGGGTCAGCAACGATACCAAACGTCTGGCCGCCGCGGCATTGGGGGGGATGGAGGCGCGGTCGGCTGTAGTCCATCTGACAAGAATGCTTCAGGATCGAGATCCCGTCGTTCGCCGGTGGACGGCGGCCGCCTTGGCCGAGATCGGCGATCCTCAGGCCGTCGCGCCGCTCGGCGCGCTATTGAGAAAAGACCCGGACCCAGGGGTTCGCATCGAAGCCGCTTTCCGGCTCGGCAAGTTCGGAGGGAAGGCCGCCAGGCCGGCCCTCACCGCTGCGCTCAACGATGCCAACGAAGATGTCCGGCGACTGGCGGCAGCCGCGCTCAAGGAGATGGCGGGAATGGGGAATTCATGAGAGTGCGCGTCAAACCAATCCTGGGGGTGGATATAGACAACGTCCTGGCTGAATCGGACGCCTGCCTGCGGGCGATGATCCGGGAGATGTTCGGAATCGCGCTCAAGGAAGAAGAGATGACCAAGTACGATTACATGGCCTATGGGGTCACCGAGGAACAACTGGTCGAGGTCTTTCACTCATTCAATACCGAGGTCTGCCGGACCCTGAAGGTCGTCCGCGGAGCGAAGGCGGGACTCTCACGCCTGACCCGACACTACGAGATCGTGCTGGTCACCAGCCGCAACCCCTCGTCCAAGGCCGGCACCGAGTACTGGCTTAAGACGAAGGGCCTTCCCTACGATCAACTCCACTTCAACGACGAGAAGCATGCGCTCGGCATTCCCTATCACGCCTTCATCGAGGACCGCCACGAGCACGCTCATCGCATCGCAGAGACCGGAACTCCCGTGTATCTTCTCACGCGCCCGTGGAACGCTGCGCCGCTCGTCCACCCGAACGTCCGCCGCGTGGAGTCGTGGGCGGAGATCCTGGCGCATCTTCTCTAAAATTCGCTCCCTGGGTCCTGCCGCCGGTTTCCCCTGCGGGCTTCGGCTGCGAAGACTGGCCTCTAGGCGGCGGGTGGCCCCCTACCAGCGTCACCCGGTTCGCTGGATGAAACTAAGGTACGCCGGTTCTCCTTTGTGGGGAATGGGTAAAATGGGAAACATGCGTATCGTTGCGCACATTGATATGGACGCATTCTACGCGGCGGTTGAAGAGCGGGACACGCCGCGCTTTCGCGGCCTGCCGATCGCCGTCGGGGCCGATCCGGACGGCGGCAAGGGCCGCGGCGTCGTGGCCGCCGCGAACTACAAGGCGCGCGAGTACGGCATCCACTCAGCCATGCCGATCTCCCAGGCCTGGCGCCTCTCGGAAGCCGCCAGACGCACAGGCAGGCCCCCCGTCGTGTTCCTGAGCGTAGACATGAAAAAGTACGCCGCCGTCTCGGAACGGGTGATGGCAATCATCCGGGGATTCGCGCCGGTGGTGGAAGAAGCGGGCATTGATGAGGCGTATGGGGATTTAAGTGTTGCCGGATCGTATGCGAAGGCCGAGGAACTGTGCCGGGCCGTCAAACAGGAGATCCTGGCGAAGGAGCGCCTCACGGCGTCCGTCGGCATCGGCCCCAATAAACTGATCGCCAAGATCGCCTCCAACGAAAACAAGCCGGATGGACTCACCGTCGTCCGCGGAGAAGACGCCGAGGAATTCCTGGCGCCCCTTCCGGTCCGGAAGATTCCCGGAATCGGACCCAAGACGGAGGAGGGGCTGGCGAAACAAGGGGTCACACTCGTGAAGCATCTCAAGCGATTTTCGCCTCATGACCTGCAGGAGATGTTCGGCAAGCGTGGGCTCGAATTCTACGACGAGATCCGCGGGAAGGATGAGTCGCCGGTGCAGGAACACTACGAGCCCAAATCCATCGGCGAGGAGGAGACGTTTGCGCACGACACGCGCGACTCGAATCTGATCTGCGAGTCGCTCAAGTCCATGTGCAGGGACGTCATCCGTCGCCTCTCTGAGGGAGACTTTCTGCAATTTCGCACGGTGGTCGTGAAGGTGCGGTTCGCCGACTTTGAAACCCACACCCGCGCGCATACGCTCGCCGCGCCCGCGAACGCGCTTTCCACCCTGGAGTTCGAGGCCCTTAAACTGCTCATGCCGTTCCTGGACAGCCGCGAAAACCCGCGCCGTAAACTCATCCGCCTCATCGGTGTCCGCGTCGAAAAGTTGCAGTGACCCGCAATGTGGTAGACTGAGATCAGGTCAAGTAGCCGGGCGAGTGGGCCCTATGAAACTGCAGAAACTCACTCCTCTGGATCTGGCCGAGTTCGACGTCTCGCCGGATCGGGGCTTTTTGCCCTGCCGAGATCCCCTTGCCAAGCCCTCGTCCCGTTGGCCCTCTTCCCTGATCGAACTGGGCGAGGCGCTCCCGAAGCTCCTCGCTGCCCGGCGGCTCCGCTCGTTCGTGCAAGACCTTTCGCCGGCTCTTCCCGACACCGACGGCCCGATGGATCTCGACGAATACCGCTGCGTCGCGCGAATCCTGTCGTTCGCCGGTCATGGATACATCTGGGAAGAGCCGCACCGGCCCGCCGACCGGATTCCCGCAAAGTTGGCCGTTCCCTGGCACCACGTGATGAAAACGCTTGGCCGGCCTCCTGTGCTCTCTTACGCATCCTACGCGCTGGACAACTGGCGGCGGCTTGACCCTGCCAAGCCCATCGAACTGAGCAACATCGTCCTCCTGCAGAATTTCTTCGGCGGGCTGGATGAAGAATGGTTCGTGCTGATCCACGTGGACATTGAGGCCAAAGCCGGGCCGGCGCTCGCGGGCATCGCACAGGCGATCAACGCGGCGCTCGAGGACCGTACCGCGGAAGTGGCCCACGCGCTTCAGACCGTGGCCGCCGCCGAAGAGCAGATGTACAACACGCTCCTTCGGATGCCGGAAGGGTGTGACCCGTACGTGTACTTCCACCGCGTCAGGCCGTATATCCACGGATGGAAGGACAACCCTGCGCTCCCGTACGGGATCGTGTATGAAGGCGTCGAGGAGTTTCACGATAAGCCGCAACAATTCCGTGGGGAGACCGGCGCGCAGAGCTCCATCATTCCGGCTTTTGATGCGGCGCTGGGCGTGCGCCACGAAGCGGGCCCGCTCACGCACTACCTTCTGGAGATGCGGGACTACATGCCGCCCAAGCATCGCGCCTTCATCGCAGCGTTGGAAAGCCTCCATGACGAGCAGGACCGTCCCTTGCTGCTCGGCTACGTGCGTGACCGCAAGCAGAGAAACCCGAAGCTTTGGGAGTCGTTCTGTACGTGTATCAGGGGGCTGGCCCGGTTCCGGGAAACGCATTACGACTACGCCGACCGTTACATCCATCAGCAGAGCCAACGCAGCATGAGCAATCCGACCGGCGTCGGGACCGGCGGCACGCCGTTCATGACCTACCTGAAAAAGCACCTGGAAGAGACCCTGGAGCTCTTGGACCATTAGAGCCCCTCGCCCCTTGAGGGAGAGGGCCAGGGTGAGGGGGGTCCTTGCTGCGGTGTTATGCTTGTGCCAAATCCGGCTAACTATGGATTATCTTGTTCCGTATAAGAGCCCCGCTCTTCTGTTCCTGCAGTATAAGCACCCACGGTTCTCCTTGCAGGATAGCCCGCAGGGCACGTCATGTCCAGCACTTCCACTATCTTTGCTCCATCCGGCAGGTGTCATATCTGGTTCCGTATAAGACCCCACGCCTTACATGGACTCACAGCGCATCCGCGGGACTCCGCACTCCTCTTCCGCCCCGATTCAAGACATGGGTGTAGAGCGATGGAGGCCGTATATGATCGAAGATGGGCTCCCCCCCACCCTCACCCTTACCCTCCCCCTCGGTGGGGGGAGGGGTAATTTTACTCGGACTCGCCGCGCATCCGGCCCAGTATCTGCTGCTGGCGTTTCGACAGATACGGGGTGAGGCGGATCGGGTCGTACCGTCTGGGGGAGGGCAGCATCGCGGCGAGCATGGCCGCCTCTTCCGGCGTGAGGTCCACGGCCGATTTGCCGAAGTGGTGGCGAGCCGCCGCTTCCGCGCCGAAGACCCCGTGCCCCCACTCCGCGACGTTCAGGTAAAGCTCGAGAATCCGTTTTTTGGTCAGGTGGCGCTCCAGCGCCCACGTGATCACCGCCTCCTCGGCCTTCCGCAGCAGGTTCTTCTCGGTGGAGAGATAGAGGTTCTTGGCCAGTTGCTGGGTAATCGTGCTCCCGCCACGGCGGAGTTGGCCTTTCTCGAAGTTGCGCGTGAGGGCATCCTTGAGGCCCTCCCAATCGAATCCCTGGTGACGGTAAAACGAGGCGTCCTCGGCCACAACGACCGCCCGCTGGAGGTGCGGCGAGATGCGTGTGAGCGGAACCCAGGTCCAGCGGAGCGTGAAGGGGCGTCCTTTCTCAGCGGCGTCGGCCCGCCGCGTGTCCATGAGCGTGGTGCTGCGCGGATTCGTCTTGGCGAGGCCGCCCACGTCGGGTAGCGTCACGTACCAGTACGCCACGAGGCCGACTGGCGGGGCAGTCAGCAGCAGAACCAAACCAACAAGGAACTTAAATAGAATTGAGCCTCTGGGCATGGAAGGCCGTCCACCGAAGGCAGGTAAAAACCGTTCGTGGTGAGCCTGTCGAACCATGAACGGCCCGATTGCAGACACGTCGCCCTTCGACTGTGCTCAGGGCGAACGGGCTATGCCGATTTGACGCCCTTTTCGGGGTCTTTGATCAGCACCGGCGCGGATTTGCCTTCGATCACGTCCTCCGTGATCACGCATTCGCGGATGTCGCGCTGCGAGGGGATTTCGTACATAAGGTCCAACATGACCTCTTCGAGGATGGACCGCAGCCCCCGGGCGCCGGTCTTCTGCTTGAAGGCCTTGCGCGCGACCGCCATGACGGCGCTGTCGGTGAACTTCAGCTTCACCTTCTCGAAGGCGAGGAGCTTCTCGTACTGCTTTTGCAAAGCGTTCTTGGGCTCCGACATGATGCGGATCAACGCCTTCTCGTCCAGCTCGTCCAATGTGGCCACGACCGGGAGCCGGCCGATGAACTCAGGGATCAAGCCGTACTTGAGGAGGTCCTCCGGTTGCGTCTTCGACAAGAGGTATCCGATGCGCCGGTCGTGCTTGCCCTTGACTTCCGCTCCGAAGCCGATGGCCTTCTGGTTGAGCCGCTGCTCCACGATGGACTCCAGCCCAACGAAGGCGCCGCCGCAGACGAACAGGATGTTCCCCGTGTCCACCTGAATGAACTCCTGGTGCGGGTGCTTCCGCCCGCCCTGGGGAGGCACGTTGGCGACGGTCCCCTCGATCAGCTTGAGCAGCGCCTGCTGCACGCCCTCGCCCGAGACATCCCGCGTGATGGAGGGGCTGTCGCTCTTGCGGCTGATCTTGTCAATCTCGTCAATGTAGACGATCCCGCGCTCCGCCCGTTCGACATCGTAGTCGGCCGCCTGGACCAGCTTGAGGATGATGTTCTCGACGTCCTCGCCGACGTAGCCGGCCTCGGTCAACGTCGTGGCGTCGGCGATCGTGAAGGGAACGTCGAGGATGCGCGCAAGGGTCTGCGCGAGCAAGGTCTTGCCCGTCCCGGTCGGCCCGATGAGGAGGATGTTCCCTTTTTGAAGCTCCACATCATCCAACTCGTTGGCCGAGATGCGTTTGTAATGGTTATGGACCGCGACCGACAGGACCTTCTTCGCCCGCTCCTGGCCGATGACGTACTGGTCCAGGGTCCGCATGATCTCCTTGGGCTTCGGAAGCTTGGATGAGATGGTCTCCTGCCGCCCTTCCAAATCCTCCGCGATGATGTCGTTGCAGAGGCCTACGCACTCATCGCAGATGTAGACCGTCGGGCCGGCGATCAGCTTCCGGACCTCGTCCCGGCCCTTTCCGCAGAACGAACACCGCAACTGGGCTTCGGTCTTTTCCTGCTTCGCCATCGTGTCCCCTTCGTCCCGCCGGATTACTCTATTTGTCCTTCTCGGCCTCGGCCTCGGCCTTAACGTCCTTGAGGGGCTTCAGCTCTTTCGCCGACCGGACGATGACTTCGTCAATGAGGCCGTAAGTCTTAGCCTCCTCCGCGGACATGTAAAAGTTTCGCTCCGAGTCCCGGTGGACCTTCTCCAGGGGCTGGTTCGTGTGCTTCGCCAGAATTTCGTCCAACCGCCTGCGCATCTTAAGGATCTCCTCGGCCTCGATGCTGATGTCCGTCGCCTGGCCCTGGAACCCCCCGCTCGGCTGGTGGATCATGAGCCGGGAGTTCGGGAGCGCGTACCGCTTGCCCTTCGTCCCGGCCGTGAGCAACAGCGCCCCCATGCTTGCCGCCAGACCGACACAGATGGTGGCGAGGGCCGGCTTCACGTATTGCATCGTATCGTAGATCGCCAGCCCGGCCGACACGAGGCCGCCCGGCGAGTGGATATAGACGTTGATGTCTTTCTCGGGATCTTCCGCTTCCAGGAACAGGAGCTGGGCGATGATGAGGTTCGCGACGGTATCGTCGATCGGCGTGCCGATGAAGATGATGCGGTCTTTCAGCAAGCGGGAATAGATGTCGTAGGCGCGTTCGCCGCGGTTCGTTTGTTCGATGACCATCGGAATGAGCATTTGGCATGACTCCTTCATCGCGGCTCCTTTGAGTTATTATCGCACACTCTCATCCGACTTGGATGATGGCTTTTTCATACACGAACTGCAAGGCTTTCTCGGCCAGGATGCGCGACGTGAAGTCCTCGAGCGCGTCTTGGCCGCCGGACATCAGGAGCTTTTTCACCTCGGACGGCTCGCTCTTCATCGCCCGGGCCATCTGCCGGCACTCCTGCTCGATATCGGCCTCGGTCACGGTTATCCCTTCATGCTTGGCGATGGCCTCCAGGATCAGGCCGAGGCGGACGCGAAACGTCGCCATGGGGAGGTTCTCTTCCCGCAACCTCAGGAGATCGGGCGCCGCCGCACCCGGGCCCCCCGGCTCGCCCGGCAGGCCTCCATGGCTGAAACGGCGTTGCCGCTCTTGGGCTTCATGCACCATCGCCTCGAGTTCCCGCTGGAGCAAAGACTCCGGGACCTCGAAGTGATGGGTCTCGACCAACCGTTTCATGCAGAGGTCCTTATAGTGCTCCTCTGTGTCGCGCCGCAGGTCCCGATCCAACTGGCTCTTGACCTTCTCGCGCAGGTCGGCGAGCGTCTTGTACTCGCCGAGGTCCTTGGCAAATTCATCGTCCAGTTCGGGGAGGACCTTCACCTTAACCTCTTGCACGACCCCCCGGATCGTGAGCGTCCTGCCGGCCATGCGGACATCGCCGAACCCGGCCGGAACCTCTTGGCTGACCTCGATTGCCGCGCCTTTTTTCTTCCCGAGGAGCGCATCGTCGAGCACCAGCCCCAGGATGGGTGTTTTGTCCCCGACCCGCAGCAGATGGGTGTCGGTTCTGGTTTCGGTCGGCAGGCCCTTCACCTCGAAACCCTCCATCCGAACCTGCACGTAATCACCCTCCATGATCTCCCGGTCCTCACGGACCGTCTCGAGGTTGGCGTGCTGCTTGCGGAGGATCTGCATCGCTTTATCCAGATCCTCCTCGGTGATGGCCCGCTTGTCCTGTTTGAGGGTGATGCCTTTGTACTCACGGAGCTCGAAGACCGGCTTGACTTCGACGGTGGTCGTGAAGACAAGCGGCGCGCCTTTTTTGATCTTGATGCGTTCGAGCGGCGGTATGTCCACGGCGACCGGCATGTATCCTTTCTCCTTCATCGCCCGTTGGTAATAGTCCGGGATGAGCTGCCGGAGCACATCCTCCTCGACGGCCTTGGCATAGCGTTTTTCCAGGATGGCCAGTGGGGCCTTGCCGGGACGGAAGCCGGGAACTTGGACCTGGCGATTAAGGTCCGCGTAGGCGTCCTGGAACCGCTTGGTGACATCTTCGGCTGGAACCTCGATCTTGACGACTCGCTTCAACGGACCCAATTCGGTGACTTCAAGCTTCATGAGTGAGTCTGTGGAGGATGCCGTTGAATGTTTTCATTGGTGCGAGAGGGGGGATTTGAACCCCCACGGTTGCCCACGAGATCCTAAGTCTCGCGCGTCTGCCGGTTCCGCCACTCTCGCAGAAAGACAGAATAGACGCAGTGGACAATAGAGTATGTAACGTATCGCTGCGTTTAAAGTCAAGTTGGCAAAGCGCCCTCACAACACGAAATCGTGTTCGTAAACGCGATAGGCGGTCGGGGTCATTGCCATGCGGGCATAGGCCGCCTGGGCGCCCGCATTGTCCTTTTCCACATAGAGGCGCACCCCGCACACATCGCCTCGCTCGCGCGCTTCCCGCAAGACGTGCGCGTGGAGAGCCCGGTACACCCCCCGGCGCCGCACGGACGGCTCGACGTATACGCTCTGGATCCACCAGAAGACCCCGTTGCGCCAGTCGCTCCACTCGTACGTGACGAGCAACTGGCCGACGACGGTTGAGGCCGCTTCGGCCACCAGGTAAAAGCCCCGCTCGCCGGACTCCAAGACGGCCCGGGTGCCCTGCCGCAGCCGCTCCACATCCAGGGCGCGGCCCTCGGTCTCCCTCGCCATGGCGGCGCTGAACTGCACTAAGACCTCAAGGTCGGCCGGCGTGGCGCGGCGGACCTTCACCTCTGGCGGACTGGAGACAAAGGGCGCGGAGGACATCGGTGGATCAGGGCTTCCCTACGACCTTGAAACGTGCCAAGGTCAAAAGACTGATGTCGTTGATCTCCTCGCCGTAGTGGATTTCAACCCTGTATTTCCCGATAGGAAAGCCGCCGGGCGGCTGCCTCATGACAAGATAACCGCCGTTGTCTTCATTTTCAAAAAGGGCCTTATCGATATGGAGCACCGTCCCCATGGGCCGCCCGTCCGGATCCTCAAGGATGAAGCGTCCCGTGAGTCGGAACATATGGAAGGCTGAGACCAGCAACTCTGTCACAACGTAGATTGCCGGGGAGTCGGGGTAAAACGTGTCGGTGATCCCGATGGACCGGATGGGATGCATGCCCGCCTTGCCTTCGTCAATCTCAAATCCGCGAGCCGTCACGACACTCCGGAAAAATCCTCTGAACTGAGGGTCCCCGCCTTTTTCTCCAACCGGGTTGACCAGCGGCACGACTTGGGGACCGGAGGCCTGGTCGGCCGCCGCCGGCGAGGGACCGCCGAAAAGGAACGGCTCACGCGATCCGTTCCGGGCAGCCAGAAGTTCGCGGTCGACAAGCTCCCGCAGCGCCTCCAGCGTCTGGAGGCCCGCCAGGTACCGTCCGTTGACGAAAAAGGTCGGCGTGCCGCTCAGGCCGATTCGACGCGCATCCGCGAAGCTCTTGGCTACCGCGGCCTTCGGGCGATTGCTGTTCAGACAGGCGGCAAACTCTCCAGCATCCAGTTTCAGGCTTTCCGCCAATTTCAGGTAATCCGACGACTTGAGATCGGGCGCCTTGGCGAACAGGGCATCGTGGTAGGCCCAGAATTGCCCCTGCTCGTGCGCGCAGCGGGCCGCTTCCGCCGCCGGACGCGACTGGGGGTGCGAGGCGATGGGGAAGTCCCGGTAGACGAACCGGATCTGCTGCGGATAGAGGCTGCGCAGACGTTGCAAGATCGGGAGGCTCTCCTTGCAGGCCGGACATTCAAAGTCTCCAAACTCGACGATCGTGACCGGCGCCCCGGCGGGCCCCAGGGCAGGGTCGTCCCCGACGGGAACCTCGAGGACGGGAGAGTCGGGTGGACGAACGGAGATGGATACTTTAGCTTCACGCGCCAACCGTGCGACCAGCGCCTGGAGAGCGCGGCCGGCCCGCTCCTGAACGAGCGCGTTCTTGACCGCTTGTTTGGCAAGGCTCTCGTCTTTGGGCAACTGCTCGCGCACCTGCTGGTAGCGCGCGTCCACGTCAGCCTGGGACACGTCGGCCACCTGGTCCTGAATCTCCGCCGTGACAAAGGCGGAGACCGACATCCCGCGCGCGGCGGCGGCGTGCTCGAGGAGCCGCTCGGCGATGGCCTGCTCCAGCCGGCGGCGAGTCAGGCGATACTTCTCTGTTTCCAGGTCGTAGAGCGGTATACGGAGGGCCTGCTCGATTTCGGTCGAGGTGATGCGGATGCCGTCGCCCGTGGCGAGAATCGAAGAAGGACCCGAAGGGTTCGCATGGAGCGGGACAGCCTGGAGACACGCGGCTCCAACGACAAGCAGCAACCAGGTAAGCCGATCCGTCCGCATAGACGCCGGGCTACTTGCAGCATCGGCCGGGGCGCGTCCCGCCCAGCCATGGATCCTTGCGGTCCTTCGACGTGCAGTCTTTTTTGCCTTTGATGATCGCCAGCCAATCTTCGTTCTCGGTGACCACGCCGCCGCTGCCCAGCTCGCCGGCGGCCGCGTAAACCGAGTTCCGCGTCCACTCCCACTCCCCAAGCAGGTTCTTGAGGCCAAGCTTGCTTTTCTCGTTCTCCTTGCAGGCGAGATCCCATTCTTCCGCCCAGCACAGCCGCTTGAAGTTGTAGGAACAGTCCTTTTCGACGATAAACCAGTCACCCTCCACCGTCTCATTGATGTCGATACAGAACCCGCCGGTGGAGCTGCCGATGGCCACCATGCCCTCCGGGCAGGATTCCGGCTTTCCTGGCGGGAATGCTTGCTGGATGGGCTCTTTCTTCCTGGCCAAGGCCGCCAGGTCGATCTGGGGCTCGGTGACGGTGAGCGTCGTGGTGGTGGTCCCGATCGGCGTGGTCGCCAAAATGGTTACGGGACCGAGCTTCACGCTCGCGTCCACCTCGATGGGAACTCCCACCGAGGCTGCTCGGGGCGCGCTCCCTCCGAACTTGATCCCAGGTGTCTTGGATGAGAACTTTGTGCCGATGAGATTAGCGCCTTTAAAGGTGACGACCGTCATCTTGCCCGTCTCGATGGTGGGCGGGGAGACTTCCATGATGCGTGGCTGCATGCTCTCACGCGTACCGCGTGTGACGGAAAGGGTATTATCCAAGGCATCGGTCTCGAACATCGACACAACCCCCTGGGCGTCGATCGAATACAGGAGCCGCCCGATCTCATCATAAAAATCCTGGGGCTTTTCGGCGGCCGACGAGAAGGCAGGGCATGCGCACCCGATCACCACGCACAGGCAGAGCGCACGGCCGGTCCGCTGGAGGAGACTCAGAGTCATCACGTCAGGTCCCTCTCTGGGAAAACGATGATCGCACCTGATGTGAATGATACTAAGTCCGACCCGTCGTGCGCAACACCCCGCGCAACTCCCATAGGGATTTTCGAGTGCAGGACGGCGGCCGTTCCTGAAAATGAAGCGCACGGAGGGGGTGGAGGCGCTGCTGATTGGCTACTTCGGAATGTCCTGGGCGCAGCGGAAGCCGACATAGAGGGGACGATCAGCGGGAGGACTCCAGTTCCGCCCCGTGGATCGCAACATGAGCGGCACATTGTTCCACGAGCCGCCGCGGAGCACTTTATTGTCGCCGTTCGAGGCCCCCCTAGGATTTCTGGCTGGGCTGGTGGCGTAGTACTGTGGAGCGTACCAATCCGCCACCCATTCCCAGACATTGCCCGCCATGTCGTAAATCCCATAGGGACTCTTGCCCGCTTCGAAACTGCCGACCGGCATGAGCGTCGAGTAGCCCTTCCAGTCCGCTTTCCCGAAATTGGCATGTCGCGGAGTCGGCTCTTCATTCCCCCAGGGATACAAGCGCCCGTCCGTTCCGCGCGCCGCCTTTTCCCATTCGGCCTCGGTGGGCAGGCGCTTGCCCGCCCAACGGCAGTAAGCGTCAGCGTCGTCCCAATCCACCCCGACCACAGGATAGTCCCTATGAGCGGCCTGCCTACCCTGGTTCCAGAACAGAGGCTGTTTGCGTCCCGTCGCTTCCAGAAATTTGGCATACCGAGCCGTCGTGACCTCATATCTGTCAATGTAGAAAGCGTCCAGGGAAACCTGATGCTTCGGTCGCTCATCGCCGATCTTATCGCTGCCCATGAAGAACTCCCCGGCCGGCACCAGCACCATCAGTGCGTCGTCCTTTCCGGTGATCTCACGCGCCGGTTCGTCCGGCATTTTGGGGGGCCGCGCACGGGCCTCTTTGACCGCACCGGGAGGCTGCCCCGCTTCCTGACGCGGCCGCTCACCGGCCGGTTTATCCGCCTCGTCGGCCCTACCGCTCTCCGACGCAGTCATTGTTTTCCCCAGCGCAAACACGAACTCCCCCTTCTCCGGCGCCAGCAGCCAGAGCTCCGGCCGCTGCGTGTGCCCCTTCATCTGCGCCGCCGCAAAGACGCGCTGGTCGAGGTAGGCGTACAATTCCGAGGCTGGGACGATCCCATCTTCGTTCAGATCCGCCAGTCCCTTGCCCAAGCCCTCCAGCAGATAGTACGTAAACACACTATGGCCCCATTCGGGCCCCTCCAGCGCCTGCTGATCCGCGCTGCCGGCCGTGATCAACTGCCGGCTACGCTCTCGCGTGATTTGCTTGATGTATTGCTCCGTCATGTCCGGGGCCGTGCCGCGGAAGCGTGTCCCCGAGATTCCCCCGTAGCACACATCCACCAGGAACAACACCTGCTTGGCCGGCAGAGCGTCGGCCAAATCACGGATAAGGCCCATGCTGATCGCAGAATCGGCCAGGGAATCCCCTCGCGCGTTGCTGGGCATAAGGAAGCCCATCTCCTTGCCGCCCTTCGCCCTTTTGGCTTCGCCATGACCGGCGAAGAAGACCACGACCTTGTCGTTCTCGCCCACTCGCTCCAGGAGGTTATCGCCCAACTCCTTCAAGATTCCACGTCGGGTGGCTTTTCGGTTGTACAGGGCGGTGACCTGAAAGCCCTGCTGCTCGAACAAGGTCGCCATCACCTGAGCGTCAGCCACCGCATATTTCAGCGGTGGCAGCACTTCGTAGTCGTCAATCCCGATCACCACAGCCCAGGTCTCGCCGCTGCGGCCTGCCACAAACTCGGCCGGAGCTTTGCCCTCGACTTTTAGATCGCGCTTCGCCCCGAGGACAGGGGCGACTACGACGCCAGCGGTGAAACAGAGGAGAACGATGATGGCGTACGCGCAGCCTCGCTTGGCAGACCTCCCAAGAGAGCATCCAGAAACCTGGCGCGCGTTGGTCGGCACGATACTCCCTCACGCCATTCAGTCAGAAACCCTACCGGACCAAGAGCAGCGACTACGCAACGGGTCCTCAGTAGAAGGACGCGGCTACGCCCACCGGATTGATTCCGATCGGAATCTTCGCGATCACCCGGTGAGTGGCCGTATCGATGACATAGAGCTCATCGCTGCCTGTGCTCACGTACATGCGGCCCCCTTCAGGACTGGCGGCTACTCCATTGGGTTTCGGGCCGACCTTGATTCGATCCACGATCTTGAGCGAGCCCGGATTGGCATCTATCACGACAACCTCATCGGTCCCCTGTACGGCGACATAGGCGAAGGGCCCAAACATTCCGCGCACGCCGAACGCGATGTGCTGCGGCTTCGCGCCGACTTCGATTGACCCGATGCGCTCGTTCGTGGCCATGTCGATGACGTACACGTCGTTTGCCCCCGAGTTCCCTCCCCACAGGAGCTTGTCGTCCGTGCTCGGAATCAGAAAGTGCGGCATCTTGCCGACCGCGATGGTCTTCACGGCAGCGAGGGTGGACGTATCGAGCACGAGGACTTGTTCGTCCTTTTGGCTCGTCACGTAAGCAAAGCGGCCGTCTTTGCTGAAACGAATGTGGCCGGGAAGACGGCCGAAGGGCACGGTTCCGATGATGCGTAGTTTTGCTAGGTCAATGATCGAGATATTGTTCTCCCCGATGTTGACGACCCAGAGTTGGCGTTCGTCGTTGGTCA
>Ga0137796_10000055_pt1 | contig 73173 bp, 76 predicted proteins | sample OV2TP3_FD_97704 | JGI IMG/M metagenome (GOLD analysis project Ga0137796, IMG submission 97704) | reverse complement strand
GAAAGAACGCCGAGCAGGCCTTCGAGCGGCTGCAGCAGGAAGAAGACAAACGTGGCAACTACTAAAAAGGGGGCTGCCCCCCTTCGTGGCATCTGGTGGAAATGGGGTCTGACCCCGTTGTGCGTTCTGCTGCTGTTTTCAGGCGGCTGCGCCTCCACCTCGGTCTCGCGCGTGGACGCGGCGACCGTCACCGACCTGAGCGGGCGGTGGAACGACACCGACTCGCGGATGGTCGCCGAGGCGATGATCCAGGAAGCCCTCTCCCGTCCCTGGCTCGACGGCTATACCACCGCCCACAGACGCCCGCCCGTGGTCGTCGTGGGAACGGTGGCCAACCGGAGCCACGAGCACATCAACGTGCAGACCTTCATCACCGACTTGGAACGGGAGCTGACCAACTCAGGCCGGGTCACGTTCGTGGCGGCCAAAGGCCAGCGGGAGGAGCTTCGCGAGGAGCGCCGCGAGCAGGCGGCCAACGCCCTCGAGTCCACGCAGAAGCCGCCCGGCAAGGAGATCGGCGCCGACTACCTCCTGCGCGGCTCCATCAGCACCATCCAGGACGAGGCCGACGGCACCAAGGCGATCTTCTACCAGGTGGATCTCGAGATGGTGGACATCTCCAACAACGTCAAGTCCTGGTACGGCCAGAAGAAGATCAAGAAAGTCGTGGAACGGAAGCGCGTCATCTTTTGACGCGGCTGTTCGGCTTGTCCAGACCTCCCATCCTGCTCCTCCTCGTCGTTCTCGCTACGACTTCCGCCTGCGGGACCGCCGTGCTGCCGTATGCGCGCATCGACCGCGCGCTCATGGAAGGCAACCCCGCCGAGGGAGTCGTCATCCTGGAAAAAACGCAGGGCGTTTACGGGAGCCGGAGCGAGGCGCTCTACTTGATGGATAAGGGAATGCTCCAGCACCTGGCCGGCCATTACACCGACAGCATCCAATCGCTGTCGAAGGCCGAAGCGCTCACGGAGGACTTCTCCACCCACCGCATCCGGTCCGAGGTCGAGGCCTTTCTGACGTCGGACAACGCCTTGCCGTATGAGGGCGAGGAGTTCGAGAAGGTCCTGCTGAACGTCCTCATGGCCGTGAACTACGCCCAATTGGGGTTGTGGGACGAGGCGCTGGTCGAGGCGCGCAAAGTGGACCACAAGCTCACGGTGTTGAGCGACCGGAACCAGCAGCGGATGACCTACAGCAAGGACGCGCTGGCCCGCTACCTGAGCGGGATACTCTATGAAGCCGCCGGAGATATGAGCAACGCCTTCGTCTCCTACCGGCTGGCGTTCGACGCGTTTCAGCAGTACGGCAAGACCTACGGCCTCACCGCGCCGGACCTTCTTCGACAGGACCTCCTGCGCGTCTCTGATGCCCTGGGACTGGCGCAGGAGCACGAGGAATACAGGCAGGCGTTTCACGGCACCACCTGGCAGGCGGAGTCGGCGTCGCAGGGCTCCGGCGAGATCATCTTTATCACCTATGCGGGGCGCGCGCCCGTCAAGCGCGACATCTTCGTGGACATCCCGTTCAGCGCCGACGCCCTCGGTCTCATCCTGGCCACAAAACGCTATGATCGCCGTTATTCCGGCGACCATCGCGCGGCCGAAAGCATCCTCTATGGTTTGAACGGGCGGATTGTGCGGCTGGCGGTGCCCCAGTTCGTCCCGCGCCGGTCGGGCATCGCCTTCACCGAGGCGGTCATTGCCGGCGGTGGGTCGAGGTATGCGAGCCGTTCCGCCGTGATGGAAGACATCACGGCGATCGCCGCCAAGGACCTGGAGGAACGCCTCCTGCGAACGATGGTCAAAGCGGTGGCGCGCGCGGCCTGGAAATACGCGCTGGCGGAAGCCGTGCGGGTCGGGGTGCGCGAGGCGGTGGGCCAGAAGGACGGGGGCGCGCTGGCCGGCGCCGTGGCGGGCGCGATGGCCAGGATGGTCGCCGTCGCATCGGAGGAAGCGGACAAGCGAAGCTGGGCAACCCTGCCGGACCGGGTCCATGTCGGCCGGTTGAAGGTCCCGCCGGGAACCTATGATGTGGAACTCCGGCACGTCGGCACGTTCGGAGGCATTGTGGAGACACAGGTGGTACGGGGCATCACCGTCACCGACCGGGGCAAGCGCTTCGTCAGCGCGCGGGTGCTGCAATGACAGGGACTGTCCCCTTTTCGATCTTGTCGCTGAAAAGGGGACTGTCCCTATTCTTTGTTATTCTGTTCCTTCTCGCCGCCTGCGCGACCACTCCCACGGCGCCCGACTGGGTGGCGGGGACGAAGGCCACGACGTATCCCGACGATCAATTCCTGATCGGCGTCGGGCAGGCGGATGCCAAACCGGTGGCGGAAGAGCGCGCCTACGCGGCGGTCGCGCGGATCTTCAAGGCGGAGGTCTCGAGCCGGGCGAAGGATTGGGAGACGTATCTGACGCTCGAAAAGCGGGGGAACGTCCAGACCGAGCGCCGGCTGACGTTGGACTCGGTCACGAAAGTGTCCACCGACAAGCTGCTGGAGAACGTGAAGATCGCCGAGACCTGGCGCGATCCGAAGACCGGGCTTCATTCGGCTCTGGCGGTGATGAACCGCGCGGCGGCGCAAGCCTCCTTCGGGGGCAAGATCGCGGAACTCGACGAGGCGATCGGACGCGACGTGAAAGAGGCGCGGGGGGGACAGGATAAGTATCTCAAGGTGCGTGGGCTGCGGCGGGCAATCAGGGCACTGATCACGAGGGACACGTACAACAGCGATCTGCGGGTCGTGACCGGCGGGCAGGGCGTCCCGGCCGGCTATTCCGTGGGGGGGCTGACCGGCGAACTGGAGAAGCTGTTGAACGCGAGCATCGTCGTCGCGGTCGAAGTGAAGGGAGACCAGGCTGAGGCGGTCCGTCAGGCGGTCATGGAAGGGTTGGCCCGCGAGGGTCTTCCGGTGACGGCGCACACGGCATCAGGAGACGCCGTGACTGCGGATTTATTGGTGAAAGGGGAGGCGCGTCTCTGGCCAGCGGATCTGCCCGATCCCAAGTTTCGCTACGTCAAGTGGTGCGCCGACTTCGTCGTGCTGAACCAGGGCGATCAGCGGGTGCTCGGCAGCGTGGCCCGTTCCGGCCGCGAGGGGCATCTCAACATCCCGGAAGCCGCCGGCCGCGCCCTCCAATCTCTCCAGCAGGAGGTGTCGTCCGCGCTCGCCAAGAGCCTCGCCGAGCACATCTACGGCGACCCGCCGTCCGATACCACGCCCGCGCCGCCGGCCTGCCAGAAGCCATAGGGCGCTGTACGCGGGTCTTGCAGCAAAACGGCTACAGCTTAGTCCGGCCTTCGAAGTGGTGGCGGAGCAAGGCGCTCATGCGGCGGCCCGCAACGAGGGCGAGTCGCTTATAGAGCTTCGCCGCCATGTTGAGGTGGGTGACCAAGATCCGCTGGAGGTCGCCCTGGTCGATCGCCAGCGCCCTGAACGGCCTTTTCGCCTTCACCGTGGCGGTGGCCAGCACGGATTGCAGGAATGACAGTTCCCCCAGCACATCGCCCTTGCCGACGGAGGCCAGCAACACCTGCTTCCCATCGGCTCGTTTCTTGAAAACCGACGCGCTTCCTGAGAGCAGGATGTAGAGATTTTTCACCGGCATCCCTTCCCGGATGATCAACGCGCCCGCTGCGCCCTTCACCTCACGGCAGAAAAACGCGATGGCATCGCGCTCGGCGTCGGTTAAATCCGAGAAGAACGCCAGCTCAGTGACCAGATTCCGGATGTTCACAGGGCGCTCCGTTTTCTGCCTGGCCATAATCCCTTACGTTGTAGTCGGTGGCGGCGGTTCCGTCAAGTACTCCTCGCGGTAGATCTGGACGGCGGTGAGGAGGATGGCGAGCAGGATCGGACCGAGGAAGAGGCCGATCAGGCCGTAGGCGCCGAGGCCGCCGAGGATGCTGAAGAAGAGGAAGAGCACCGGCAATTTGGCCTCCTGGCCGATGAGCAGCGGCCTCAGCACATTGTCCACCATCGTCACCACGCCCGCCCCCCAGAGCAGCATCGCAACGGCCTTCCACATCGGCCCGGTCCAGAACAGGTAGAGCGCCACCGGCCCCCAGACCAGCACCGTGCCGCTGAAGGGAAGCGGCGCCAGGATGATGGTGAGGGCCATCAGGAAGACCGGCACCGGCACACCCAGCGCCGCGTACGCGATACCCGCCAGCAAGCCCTGCACGATGGCTGTGATCACCATGCCCTTGACCACCGCCGTGATCGTCTGGTCGAGGCGCGAGAAAATCTTCGCCTTGTGCGACTCCTCCAGCGGGATGACCCGGTAGAACCCGTCGAGCAGACGCTTGCCGTCCTTGAAAAAGAAAAACAAGGTGAAGATCACCACGAGGAAGTTCGCGGCCAGCAGGAACACGTTCTTGGCGAACCCCGTGACCTGCTCGACGACAAACCCGCTCAGGGCCTTGCTGCTTTGCAGGAGAAAGGATTCGAGGTCTCCGGGCGAGACCACGATCCGACCGATCAACTCCTGCAGATAGCCTCCGAACGGGAGAAGGGCGATCGTGTGCGGCATCCGCTTCACGCCGCCGGATTGCACCCAGGCATTGATGGCGCTATAGGCGCCGGCGGCTTCCTGGACAAGCAGGGACGCCAGAAAAACCACCGGCACGACGACGATCGCCATGATGCCGATGGTCAGCAGCGCGGCCGAGAGCGTCTCGCGTTCTTTGAGCAGGGCCGTCAGTCGGGTGTGGAGCGGAAACGTAACGTGCGCCAGGATGGTCGCCCACAGCACGGGGAGGAGGAACGGCTTGAAGATGACGCCTATCTGATAGAGCAGGACCAGCAGGCCCGCGAAGAAGCAGGCGGCGAAGAGTTGCCGGCGCGTCATCCGGAGCGCCTGGTGTACAGGGTGTCTTCCTCGTACATCGTAAAGAGGCGCTTGGCCTCCGGGTGGAGGACGGCTTGCGAGGGCGACGGCGGCATGGCGACCGTGCGGAACAGGGGCGTCAGCTTGCCGTTCGGGTGCAGGTACCCTGCCCGCAACGGCACCGAGCGGCGCTGGTGGCGGATGAGATGGCAGGGATTGGGCCGGATGCTGGTCAGCCACGCGGCCAGTTCCTGCGGATTGCCGATGGACGCCGACAGGAGAAGCAGCCGCGCCTGGGACGGGCAGAAGATGATCGTCTCCTCCCACACGACGCCGCGCTCCGGATCGGCCAGGAACTGGCTCTCGTCGAGAATGACCAGGCCGAGCGTATCCAGGCGGACGTCGATTTCGCCGCCCGCCGCGTCGTACAGCAGGTTCCGGAGGATCTCCGTCGTCATGATCAGGATCGGCGCGGTGGGATTGTCCCGCCGGTCGCCGGTGATGATGCCGACGAACTCCGGGCCGAAGATCTTGCTGAACTCGGTGAACTTCGTGTTCGACAGGGCCTTCAGCGGTGACGTATAGACGACGGTCCGATCTTCGTACATGGCGCGGCGCGTTGCCTCGACCGCCACGTAGGTCTTGCCGCTGCCCGTCGGGACGCTCACGATCACGTCGCCCCGTTCCAGCGCATCCACGGCCTCCGCCTGCCAGTCATCCGGCACGAAGGGATGCGGTTCCGGCACGCCGATCCCGTCCAGGAACGAGCCGAGGTCGGCCGGCTTCCCGGCCTTGGGATCGGACGCCGCGTCCACCGGCGTTGCGGGAACGGCGGCGACGGCCTGCTGCTCAGCCTGATGGGTCCGGATCGCCGCCTCGATCCGTTCCTGATTGGTCTCGGCCTCCGCCATGATCGCATGCATGAGGCGGCGCTTGCCCATCCCCATGGCCGGAGGGCCGGCGATCGTCCGGGCCAGGCGGCGCAGCAGCCGAAAGGGCAGTTCGGCCAGCGCGCGCTCGAGTTCGTCCCGCGTCACGGCAGTTCCTCCAGCACGCCGCGGCGGATGCGGCTCAGTGCTTCGGCCGCGATGGACGCCAGGTCGGGATGCGTGGCCTGCAGTTGGTGGACCTGTGAGAGATACTCGAGCGTCCGGGACAGCAGACGGTAGATGTCGCCCTCCGCCATCGATGTGGACCGGCAGAGCTGCGTCCAGGTGACGGCCGTATCACCGACCCACCGTTCGGCAAGACCGCCCACATCGGCCCGCAGCAGCGGCGGGTCGTCGTGCGACGCCAGGGAGTCCGCCATGCGGCGCGTCGCGGCGATCAGGCCGGCCAGCGCGGGACTGATCCGCGGGAACGACCCGGGCCGATCGTTTTCGTAGGAGATACAGGCCATGACGCCCGCCAACGCCCCGGGGGTGACCGCCTGAAAGCCGTGCGCGCGGATCATCTCGGTGATGAGCAGCGAAAAATCAATCCGGATCAGCCGGGCCCACTCGCCGTCGTCCGTCAGCTTGTAGGCGTGGTCCAGGTAGCCCAGGTCCTGAAGCGTGTCGGCACGTTCCTGGAACTTGTGCCAGAGCCCGGTGCGGAGCGACTGCACGGTTCTGGTGTGGTGCAGCCATTCCTGCTTGACCGTGTTCGCGGCCTTGAACTCCTTGGCGCAGGTCGGGCGGCAGGGGCACGTGGGACAGGGAAAGAGATCGCCGAGGCTCTTCACCAGCTCTCCCATGCCCTCGTCCGCGGCCGACAGAGGGGTATTGATCGCGGGCAACTGCTTGGGCAACTCGCCGAGTTCCTGTCCCAGCCAGGACAGCGCCTCGGGCGCCGCCCAGGGGAACGCAGGCGCCGGGGCGAAATCGAACGTGCGGTCACTCACGCCGGTGATGTCGGCGACGGCGCATTCGGCCACCGTCCCGCCGCTGCGGAGAACCGTCACCATCTCATGATGCTGCCCCTTGCTGCGATAGCGCCGGAGGACCACGCCGCGGAAGCGGGAAAAGGCCACCACGCGCCCGGGCGTCAGAAACGGCAGGCGGCCGCGGACTTCCGGCGGATGGTGGCGCCGGGCATGGAGCTTCTGGGTCGCCTGGCGCGTGGCGTGGTCGTAGGCGCTCCACTGCGTCAGCCAGTCGGAGCACTCGCGCGGCTGGTACGAGTCCAATTTGGCGTGGAGCTTGTCGATGCGATGCTCCAGGGTCGCGGCCTGCGCATTCATCTGATACTGCGCGAAGCTCTTCGCGAGGATCGACTGGATGTGGTCCACGGGATGCGCCTTGAGCAGGTTCAGCACCATGGGGTAGCTGATGATGAACTGGCTGTCCACCGGTTCGGGACGGCCCGTCAGGCCGCGCGTCAGGACGCCCAGGTCCATGTAGGGAGAAGGGGTGACAATGGCGAACCCCACGCTGTCCTTGCTGCGGCGGCCCGCCCGCCCGGAGATCTGGGAAACCTCCGCCACGGTGAGATCGGAGAAGTCCTGATCGCGGCGCACGCCGGATTGCGTGAGCACGACGGTGCGGGCGGGAAAGTCCACCCCGGCCGCGAGCGTCGTGGTGGCGAATACGGCGTCGAGACAGCCGCGCCGCATGAGTTCCTCGATGGCGATCTTCCAGGACGGCAGGTGGCCGGCATGATGGGCGGCCACGCCGTACGTTGTGACCATCTGGCGCAGCGGATGATCCTGGATGCTCGGATAGGCGGCCGTCAGTTCAGCCAGGACCCCGGTGATGACGTCCTGCCGGGCGGGCGGCAGGGTTTCGGTGGTGGACTCGAAGGCCTGGAGCGCTTCGTCGCATGACCGTCGCGACGTCAGAAAGACGATGGCGGGCGTCAGGGATTTCTGCCGTAGGACCGTGATCAAGTGGACCGGATGAATCGTAGGGGGCATGGCGTGTTCGCAAACATTGTAGCACACACCGCGGAAGAGACGGTTCGGAAATACGTTCAGGCAGGACTGACGGGCGACGGTGGCGTGATGGGCGCCGGCGCCTCCATGATCCCCGCGCCGATCGCGAGCGCCATCAGGCCGATTCCCAGCCACCAGACGTAGGGCTGAATGCCGCCGGCATCCTGGATCAAGCGATTGCGCGCCTCCTGATCGAGGCCTGCGCGTCGTTCGATCATGGCCAGAGACAGCTTGATGTGCATGTAATACAAATAATTGGCGGCGGCGGCGGCGAACAGGTTCCAGATGACCACGCCGGCCAGCCCCGCGCCGAGCACCATGGGCAGCAACCCGCCGAACAGAAAAACGGCGGCATGCAGGTACATCTTGCGGTAGAGGTACCACAGCCACCCCACGCCGAAGGCAGGCCAGTGCCAGGTGGGCGCGAACCGCTCATCCGTCCCTTCACGAAAAATCCGGAACCGCTCCAGGTACAAGTCCGCACGGGGGCCGATGAATTGCCGCCAGAGCGCCTGTTCGGCAATGAGGGACGGGGCGGGAGCGGGAGCAACGGCGAGCTGTTGCCCGCACTTGTTACAGTAAAGCGCCTCTTGCGGGTTCACGCTGGCACAATGGGGACAGGTCGTCCGGAGCGTATCGTTGTTCATGGGACGGGGGGCGACGGCGTGGATGGGGCGGCGGCGGCCGCGGGTTTCGGCGGAGCCGGCTTCTCGGCCTTGATACCGGCATTCCAGTAGGGCCCCTCATAGGCGCCTTCGGCGGGCACGGCCGCCTTCAAGGTCAGCTCGTAGTTGCCGGCGGCCTTGTTGACGGTCGCGCCGACCCCCACGACATGCCGCCAGTCCGCAAGCCGCGCGCTGATCCGGCAGTCTCCGCTCTCCGTCTTGTCCATGAAGAGGGCGACGGGATTGCCCCGCGCGCCGTTCGGCCAGAACTGGACGGTCCCGACGAACTCAAGCTTGGGCGCCATCACGCCAACCTTTCCGATCGAGCAGGGCTTACCACTGGCCTTGCGCCGCCGTGCGCTTCTTGGTGATTTCCTGCGAGCTGAGCTCGGGACCGGGGTTGATCATTTTGAAGAGCACGCCCCGGAACTGGCCGAGCGTGGCGGACTGCTCTTCCGTGATCATCACTAAGGCGTCCTTGCCGGCCGCTTCAAACTGCTCGATCGCGCACATCACGCACCGGGCCGTTTCCAGAATGCGCCCCGCCTCGAATGCGTCCAGGGATTCGACGAGCAGCGCGCTGACGCCTTTGATTTCGCCCGGCAGGCGCTGGTCGCGGAATGCGTAGACGGCGGACTCATACTGGCGAACCGCCACTGACGGGGGCTTGAGATGGTGGGAACGGGCGGCGGCTTGATGGCCGTAGGAGTCCCTGATGAGACTCATGAGTTGCTCCACGGCGGTGATGAGGGAACCGGCATCCATAAGCGTCTCGCCTGCGTCACGCTCACTAAACACCATCATTGTCGGGGTTGTCAAGCCGCTGACCGGACGGCCCGGCACGGCGTCCCGGACGCCATATGTGGCTGATTGTTCAAGTGAACTCAGCCTCCAGGCGGCTGCCGGCGCCTTGACAAGACCCTGCGAGTTCACTACCATGCTCTTTTGCTTTGCGCGCTCCTGACTTGGGCGAACCGCGCAGGCCAATCCGGCCCGAACCGAGAAAAAGCGCATTGGTCATAAACAATTGAGCAGGCAGATTTGAAGGAGGCAGGTTAGGACGATGAGTAAGATCGTGGTCGTTGACGACGTGTACGCGGAACTGCAACTGATTGAAGGAATTTTGAAATCGGCCGGCCATACGGTGCTGTCCTATATGAACGCGGAGAAACTGGAGGACAAGCTCGCCACCGACAAGCCCGACCTGATCGTCTTAGATGTGATCATGCCAGGCCGAAACGGCTTCCAGGCCTGTCGGGACTTGAAAAACGACGACCGCTTCAAAGCCATCCCAGTCATGCTCTGCACCTCCAAAGGCCAGGAAAGCGACAAGTTCTGGGGCCAGCAGCAAGGGGCCGATGCGTACGTCGTCAAGCCGTTCAAACCCGAGGATCTCTTGGCCGCCGTCAAGAAAGCGCTCGGCTGATGGACCTTCCGGAACCATCCACGCAGGTTCTTGCGCCGGCCGGTACGGCCCCGCATACCGGCTATCCCTCGCGCGTGTGCCTCATCACGCTTTCCGGGGGGCTGTTCGCCCTCGACCTGCGCAGCGTCCGGGAAGTCTTTCCCGTCGAGTCCATCACCCCGGTGCCCGGCATGCCGTCCGTCCTCTCGGGCGTCACCAACCTCCGGGGGGTCGTGGTGCCTCTCGTGGATGTCCGCTCCTGGCTGGGCCTGTCCACCGCCGGAATCGCGCCGAAATTCGGCGTGGTGATTCACCACGGTGCGAACCAGGTGGGCGTGCTGGTGGACCAGGTTCCGGAAATCAGGACCGTCCAGCAGGAGCAATTCCTTCCCGCTCCTCAGACCGGCGAGGCGGAAGCGCGGCCGTTCGTCTCGACTATTCTCCGAATTGAAGACCGCCTGGGCGGCCTTCTGGAAGTTCCGACCCTTCTCGCCCACATGGACACTGCCGGCGCGTCGAGGGGGAACACGTGAAGTCTTCTGAGATGATACCGAGCCAAGGAGGCGCGTCATGGGGTTTTTAGAAGTCCTGCTCAATAAATTCAAGAACCTGAAAACGCTGACGAAGTTGATGGTCGGCATCATCCTCGTCGCCGCCATGATCGGGCTGGTGGGCTGGCTGGGCGTCTTCGGTCTGGATCAGCTCAGGAACACGCTCCAGATCGTGTACGATGATTCGACGCAGGCGCTGGCCGACCTGGCATCGTCCGGCAGCAACTTGGGCCTCTACCACGATGCGATCCTGGAAGCCGGCCGAGCCAGGACCAAGGTCGAGTTCGATGTCGCGATCGCACCTCTGGCCGGCCGGAAAGCCGCGACGCTCGAACCGATCGCGCGCATCTCCAAGGGTCAGCTCCCGAAATCCCGCAGCGGCCGTGACGAAAAGCAAGCCTTGACGGCTCTGACCGCCGCTCTGAACGCGTATTTCAAGGCCGCGGAGGGGGTCATCGTCACGATTCGTGACAGCCTCGATCCGCAACTGGGGGAAGACCAGCGCGAGCTGTTCAAAGGTCTCGCGGCGACCTCCATCGCGACCGACGTAGCCGCCCGCTACACGGACACCACCAAGAAATTCGGGGAAATGGTGGCCTCGGCGCGCGAGGTCGCCAAGGACCTGAATGAAGACGGGCAGGCCGTGGCCCAGAAGCTGGCCACCTACGTGGGAGGCGGCGCACTCGCCGCCATTGTTATCGGTTTCGCCTTCGTGTACTACGTCGCCCTGTTCATCGCGCAGGGCATCACGCACATCCGCGACGTCGCCATGCAAGCCACGGCAGGGCAATTGCAGGCGCGGACCAATCTGCGGAGCACGGACGAGTTGGGCGAGACGGCGCAGGCGTTCAACACCATGTTGGACCGGATCACCGGCCTCGTCCAGAGCGAGGAAGAGCGCAACCTGATGCAGAACCGCACGATGCAATTCCTTATGCTGGTGTCCGAGGTCAGCAAAGGTGACCTGACGAAGCGCGGGGAAGTGACCGCCGATATGTTCGGCAACCTGGCCGATGCCTTCAACCTGATGTTGGACCGGTTCGGCAAGCTGCTCGGCCAGGTGAGGGACGCCGCCGGCCGCGTGAACGAGTCGGCGCGCGCGATGCGGGACACGGCCGGGCAGGTGGCCCAGCTCTCGCAACAACAGGAACAGGAATCCACCCAGACGCTGGCCGCCGTCGAAGGGTTGGCCATGGCCATGCGGCAGGTCGCCGCGACGGCCGGGGCGACCTCCGATTCCGCGCAGCAAGCGCTCAACGCCACCGAGCAGGGCCGCCTGGCGGTGCAGGAGACCGTGCAGGGCATGCAGAACATCCGGTCCGCCGTGCAGCGCATGTCGAAGCAGGTGAAAGGGTTGGGAGACCGTTCCATGGAGATTTCGCAGATCGTGTCCACGATCCGGGACATCGCCTCCCAGACCAACCTGCTGGCGCTCAACGCAGCGATCGAGGCGGCCGGCGCCGGTGAGGCCGGTGCGCGGTTCGCGGTCGTCGCCGACCAGGTGCGGAAGCTCGCGGAAAGCACGACCCAGGCCGCGCGCGAGATCGCCGATCTCGTGGCGGTGATTCAGAATGAAACGCAGGCCGCCGTCGTCGCGATGGAGCAGGAGACCCAGGCCGTGGAGGCCGGGTCGGCCTCGGCCATCAAAACCGGCGACGTGTTCCAGGAGATTTCAAAGATCGCCAGGAAATCGGCGGAGCTGGCCCAAACCATCGCCGACTCCTCCATGCAGCAGACTGCCGCGACGGAAGGCGTGACGGAGGCCATCCACCGGTTTGCCACCGGCGCGAGCACGACACGCAAAGCGGCCGAGGAAACCCGGCACACGGTCGAAGACCTGGCCAAGCTGGCGGCCGGGCTGACGACATCGGTGGGCCAATTCAAACTGTCCCAAGCGTAGCCGTTCATGCCCGACTTTGACCGACAGGGCTTGATCAACATCTTCGCGACCGAGGCTGCAGACGGCCTGCTCAAGGTCGCGTCCGCCCTGGACCCGCGGGACGGGTCGCTGCCGGCCCAGCAATCCCTGGGCGAACAGTTCATTGTCGCGCATGGTCTGACCGGCTCCGCCTCCCTGTACGGGTTTGCGGGCTGCGCCGGCCTGGCCAAGATACTGGCACGGATCCTTGAGCAGGCCGGGACGATCCCGGAAGAGGAATGGCCAAGGAAGGTGCCCTTCCTGCGTGACATCGTCATGACCCTTCGCAACCAGATCGATCACATCAATCAGGAAGGCCAGGAAGATCCCACCATCTTCGATGACTTGAAAGCCCGCTATCGCCACTTGATGGAGGAGACGACCGCGCCTCCCGCGGCCGCCGCCGAGCCCGCGCCGGAGCCCGAACATTCCACGGCTTCCAAGCCGGACAGTTACTTCATCCCACCGGTGGAAGCCGACGTGCTGGAATTCTTCGTCCCCGAGGCGCAGGAATACCTGGAGGCCATCACCGACTGCCTGCTCAAGCTGGAAAAGAACCCCGAGGACAAGGACACGATCCATAAATTGTTCCGCGCGGCCCACACGCTCAAAGGGTCCGCCTTCACGGTCGGGGTCCAGGTGATCGGCGACATGACGCATTACATGGAAGACATTATGGGCGCCATCCGCGAGGGGCGGATGCGCGTCACGCCGGAATTGACCGACGTGTTCTTCCACGCCGTGGATGAGGTCCGTCTCCTGCTGGGGCGCGAGCAAGGCAAGCTGGCCGAGATGCGGCGGGAGTTCGATCCGATCATGCGTCGGCTCCTCCAGGCGTCGTCCGGGAAAACGGAGAAGGCGCCGGCGCCGGTGGCCGCGCAGCCCGTCGCCGCCGCGCCGGTGGAAGCGCGCACCGAGACGCCGGCGGTCGCAAAGGAAGAGCGCGCGCCGGCTCCCGGTGCGAAAGAGGCCGTCGGCACGGTCCGTGTCAGCCGGGACCGCCTGGAGCGGCTCCTGAACCTGGTCGGCGAATTGGTCATCGGCCGCAGCCGCTTGGAGCAACGGATCGCGGTGCTCGAGCAGCTCTCGCGTCAGGTGCTGGCGTACAAAGGGCGGATGATGGACACAGTCCGGACCTTCGAGGAAAAGCACGCCTTCACGCTCCCCTCCCAGTCCGCCGAAACGCCCGGCCAATCTCCGCTCGCGCTGCCGGCCGATTTCGGCAGCCTCGAATTCGACAAATACGACGACTTCAACATCCTCGCGCGCCGCATGACGGAAGGGGCGGAGGACGTCGGCGAAGCGATGGCGCAGCTCAACGCCTCGATTCGCAAGGCCCGTGAAGACATGGGCCTGCTTCAGCAGTTGACCACCGATCTGCGGGACGAGATCGCCCGCACCCGCATGGTGCCGATCGGGGCCCTGTTCACCCGGTTCCAGAAAGCGGTGCGCGAGACGGCCCGGACGGTCGGCAAGCCCGTGGAAGTGGTGTTCTCCGGCGCCAACACCGAGGTCGACGCCGGCGTCGTCCAGCGTCTGGCCGATCCGCTGATCCATATCATGCGCAACGCCGTGGCACACGGCATCGAACCGGCGGCCGCCCGCGCCGCGGCCGGCAAGTCGGAGACGGGTACGGTGTATCTCAACGCGCTCAACCGCGGCAATACGGTCGTGATCGAGATCGAGGACGACGGGGCGGGGCTGAACGTCGAGAAGATCAAGGCGAAGGCCGTCGCGCTCGGCCTCGTCCGGCCGGAGCGGGCCACCGCCATGTCATCGACGGAGGTTATAAACTTGATCTACCTGCCGGGCTTCTCGACCGCGGAGGCCGTCGGCGATCAGGCGGGTCGGGGCGTCGGTATGGACGTGGTGAAGCGCGCCATTGCGGACATGAACGGGCAGATCGAAATCGAAACCGAGCCGGGCATCGGCACGAAGTTCACCCTGAGCCTGCCGCTGACCCTGCTCATCTCAACGGCCCTGATGGTGCGGGTTGGCGATCAGCAATACGCGCTGCCGCTTCCCAGCATCCGCGAAATCCTTGTGCCGCCCGCCGGCGCCGTCGACGATATCAGCGGCGTTCCCGTCCTGCAGCTGGGGGCCGGCGAAGCCATCGAAATCAAGTCGCTGGCGCGGCTGCTGGGCGCCGAGCCCGTGCCGCACGACGGCCCCACGCCGGTCGTGGTGATCAGGACGGCGAAGGGCGTGCTGGGACTCGAGGTGGACGCGCTGCTCGGCTTGCAGGAAATCGTGATCAAGACCCTCGGCTCGCTCAGGCTCTTCCAGGGGTCCTCGTACAGCGGCGCCACCATTGATCCGGAAGGGCGGGTCGTGCTGGTCATCGATCCGGCCAATCTGCTCGGCGCCCCTGAGCGCGTGCACGCCCTGTCCAACGCCGTCGCCTTGCAGGACGTGCTGAGGCTGGAGATGGGCGACGAGGCGGCCGGCCCGGCTCCGGGCGACGATCGTGGGCTGCTCCTGATCGATGACTCGCTGAGCGTCCGGAAGTTCATCGGGCGGATGCTCGAGGCGGCGGGGTACCAGGTCCAGACGGCGTCGGACGGTGAGGAGGGCCTGCGCAAGGCATCAGCCACGTCGTTCCGCCTGATCATCACGGACCTGGAGATGCCCAAGATGAATGGGTACGAGCTGATTCAGGCGTTACGGGACCGGCCGGAGACGAAAGCGACGCCGATCATCGTGATGACGACGCGGGCGGGCGACAAGCACCGGCAGTTGGTGCAAAGCCTGGGCGTGTCGTCCTACATCACGAAGCCGGTCGAGGAACGGGCCCTGATCCGGGAGATCAGCCAGTTCGTGAGCAGTCCGGCAGGCGCGAAACACTAGCGCACGCGGGGGAGAGACATGAGTCTTCGGGGGCACACCAAATCCGTGGCCGGCGCCGGCGCGACCGAGCGGATGCTGGTCGTCACGAGCGGCCCGATCAATCTGGCGATTTCCGCAACAGCCGTTGAAGGCATCCTGCCGCCCGAGGAAGCCGGCATGGCGGGTCCGGTGACGCTGCGCGAGATCACCTATCCCATCACCGATCTGGCTCGAAGGCTGGGCCACGCGCCCGCCGCGGCGGCAACCGACCCGCGAGTCATCCTCTGCGGAAGCTGCGGCCGACACCGGGGCTTCAAAGTGGATCAGGTGCTGGGCCTCACCGAGGTGGACATCAGACACATCCGCCCGCTGCCGCCGCATTTCGCGGGGGAGGAGCGAACCTGGTTCAAAGGCTATTTTCTCTATCGCGAAGGCGTCGCCTTATGGGTGAATCCCGACTGGCTCATCGTGCCCGACCCGGGCGACGAGCCGCCCGAACCGCACGTGGAGACCACGCGGTTCGTGGAGGCGCACACGCGCCCGGGCGACGAGATCATCGAATTGGAAGTACTCGATGCTGAGAGGGCAAAGTAAACAGGTCGGCGAGCGCGCGGCCTCGTGGTCGCTGATGGTCTTTTCCATCGGCGGCAGCCTGCTCGCGGCTCGTACGGAAGACGTGGAGGGGGTCCTCCCGTGGGCGGGCGCCATGCCGGTCCCGAGCCGCACGCCGTTTGTCAACGCCGTGATGCGGCACGGCGAGGACGTCCTGCCGGTGTTCGACCTGGCCGAGATGCTGACGTTACAGGTGCAGGGAGACGCGCCCATGTGCCTGATCGCCAAACGGCAGGACGGTCCGATGGCGATCCGCGTCGACGCGACCATTCCGACGCTGACGACGGTCGAGAAGACCGCGCTCTATCCGCCGGCGCAGCCGGACCCCAATATCCTCTGGCACTGCCGGATCGAGGGCACGGCCGTGCCCATTTACGCGTTGTCCAACTTAGCCATACCGCCCGTCCACACTTCCTAGCGAGGGACCATGCCGATCATATTGGTAGCCGATGACAGCCTGAGCGTTCGGAAAGTCGCCGAGCGGATGTTACGGGAAGCCGGGCTCGAAGTGGCCCTGGCGGCCAACGGCGAAGACGCCATGACCTGGATGTCCACCAAGCGGCCGGACCTGGTCATCGCCGACGTCATCATGCCGGATAAGAGCGGCTTCGAGGTCTGCGCGTTCGTCAGGGCTCAGGCCGACCTGGCCAACACGCCGGTTCTCCTGATCTCGGGCTTTGTGGATGATGAAGTGACGCGGCAGGCTGAGGCCTGCCGCGCGGATGGAGTGATCAAGAAGCCTTTTCAAGGCGCCATGCTCTGCGAGCGGGTGAGGGAATTGCTGTCCTCCCGCAAAGAACCGGCGGCACCGGCCGCCGCTCCCGAGCTGGTGCTCGAGGTGCCCCTCGCCGAGCTCAAACCGGCGATCGAGATGCCGGCGCCCGCGCCCGAACCCGTCAGCGTGATCGCGGCAGCGCCTCCGATCCCGGCTCCGGCGGCCATGGCCGCGCCGGTCGCAGCAGCCGCGCCCGCGGCTCAGCTTGGGGAAGAGATGCGCACTCTTCACGAAACCATTCAGCGCCTTGAAGGCCGCCTGGCTGAGCAGGAAAAAGGGCTGGCGCAGCTCGAACGGCAACTGCAGGCCTTCCGGGAGAGCACCACCCAGGCGTTCAAAGACCTGAGCGCCGGCGGCCAGTTCGAAGCCCTGCAAACGCGGCTCGCGGAGCAGGAGAATCGCGCCGCGCAGGCGGTGGCGCAGGCGCAGAACATGGAAGCCAGACTTGCGGAAGAGGAGAAACAGTCCGCCGAGATGCGCCAACGGCTTGCGGATGTGGAACCCGCCGCGGCATCCGCAAAGCAGTTGCTCCAGACGCTGGCGGATTTCGCCCGCCACGCGCTCAAGCCCGGAGAAGGCGGGGAGCGGTAGCCCACCGACGGACCATGGGATACCGGAGACCTGACGCATAACGATGGCCGCCAACGAAGACCAGTTTCAAGAAGAGGTCCTGAAGCTTTTCGCCGAGGAAGGGCTCGAGTGGGTCGGGCAGATCAGAACGGCCCTGCAGGAACTCGAGAAGGGGGCCCCGCCCGAGCGCGAACCCAAGCTGTACGATACCGTCATCCGCAGCCTCACGAATCTCATGGGCTCGGCCGCCACCGTCGACCTCGCCGCGCTGCAGAAACTCGCCCTCGCGATGATTCCGCTGCTCCAGGCCATGCACGGCAAAAAGGTGGCGCCCACCCCGGAACACTTCGCCACGATCCGGCAGGGACTCGCCCTGCTGGCGTCGGCGGTCCAGGTCCTGGACATGGCGGAGTCCAAGACAGTGGTGACCGTCAATCTTGAAAGCATCATGCAGTTACAGGCCGAACACATTCAGCGCGTGGTCTCGAAGCTTCAGGGCGTCGCGCCCTCCCCTCCCAAGGAGGATGCCTTCAAGGAACGGAACTTCCTGGCCAGGGTCGTCGAGACGCTCCTCGACCTCAAGCACGCCCGGCCCTCCTCGTTGGAGCCCTCCAGAAACCTCATTGAGTTCGTGCTGCGGCGGCTGCATCGCATGCTGGATCAGGAAACAACGGGCATCACGGCCGCGACCGTCTCCAGCCTGTTGCACCAGATCGAGGGCCTCGATGAGCGCTTCCTGGGAGAAATCCAGCAACGATTGGCGGCGGTTATGAAGGTGTTGAAGGACTTGAAATCCGCCGGCGGCAAGCCGGAGGTCCAAAAGCGCAACCTGCAGGATGCGCTGCGGGAAATTTCCTTTCTCTATGAAATGGCCGGGGACGTGGGAGCCGTCGCGATCGCGCAGTTCCTACACGGCTTGGAGACCCTGCTGCTGGAAGTCGTTTACAAGGGCATCGCGCTGAGCCCGCAGCGGGTCGACGGCGTGACCTCACGCGTGGAGGCCATCATCACCATGGCCCAGCAATGGGTGGAGATGGGGCGCGCGGAAAACGCGACGATCGAAAAGACCCTCGCGACACTGCTTGACGCGAACCTCGCGCCCAAGTAAGTGGTGCCGAGGGACAGAATTGAACTGTCGACACCAGCCTTTTCAGGGCTGTGCTCTGCCAACTGAGCTACCTCGGCACTTTTGCTCTTGTAGCAAGTTCCTCCCCCCGAAATCAAGGCGCGCTGGAATCAAGTCACTTGTCACACCGGCTCGAACACGCTATGGTATCCGTTGTCCTGCATGAACGGAGGCCGATGCGATCGTTCAGTCGTCCTGGATTTCTGATTGCCGCGTTGCTTGGGGGACTCGTCGGGTGCGCGACCGCGCCCCCGCCTTCGGAATCGCTCATCGTCGCCTTTCGCGCCCAGCACCGCGACCTCATGACGCGAGTCGCATCCGGCGAACTGACCGCCGGGCAGGCCCGCGATCGCTTCTACGCCGCATTGGACGCGGCCCGTCCCCCTCTGCCGGGCCTCGACGCGCTGATAGCATTCCGCCGGCAACTGGCGGCCCGAATGGAGACCGGGCAGCTCACCCGTGAACAAGCCGAGTCGCTCCTGACGGCCAGGGAAGCAGCCATGCTGCAACACTGGACGGACATGGCGGCGCAAGACGCCAGGGAGCAGCGTGAGATTCAGCGGCTTCGGGACGAGCAGGAGCAAGGCCTGTGGCAACAGAGGCAGCTCGAGCAAGGCGACAAGGTCTTTCGCGACCGTCCCCGGCTGTGATCATGCCGAAAGTGATATTGACAAACACGCGCAAACAGCATAGAACCCCGTGGCTTCCTCGCTCCCGTGACGGCATGACGAGGGACCGCTGCAGGACTGACCGATGATCTATGACGTGCTCGTCGTGGGGGGCGGACCGGCCGGGTTGAGCGCCGCCGCCCATGCCAAGAAAGCCGGCCTGAGCGTCCTCGTCCTCGAGCAGGACGAAGTCGCCAATACTATTTTCAACTTTCAGAAGAAGAAGCACGTCATGGCGGAGCCGGGCATGATCCCCCTCCGCAGCGATCTCCAGTTTGAAGCCGGGACCCGCGAGGCCATCCTGCAAAGCTGGCACGACGCCGTCCGGCAGTACCAGGTCCAGATCAACCGCCCGGAGGCCGTCAGGCGGATCGCCAAAACGGACGGGGTGTTCGAGATCCAATCGGACAAAGCCGCCTACCGGGCCAAGCACGTCGTGCTCGCCATCGGCATCCAGGGCAACCCAAACCGGCTCGGCAAGCCGGGCGAAGATCTGCCGTTCGTCTCCTACAAACTGACGGACCCGTTCATTTACGAAGGCAAGGACATCATGATGGTCGGCGCCGGAGATGCGGCGATCGAAGGCGTGCTGGCCCTCTGCGAGAAGAACCTGGTCACGGTGGTCAACCGCAACACCGAGTTCTTCCGTCTCAAAGACGCCCTCGACCGGCAGATCAGCGAGAAGATCAAGCTCAAGAAAGTCGTCGCCTATCACAATGCGGCCATCGAACGGTTTGAGCCCGGGTACGCGTACGTCGCGCTGCCGGACCGGATCGCGAAGGTGAAGACCGACCTGGTCTTCATCCGCATCGGCGCCTCCCTTCCCAGGCCCTTCCTGGAAAATTGCGGAATCACTTTCGCGTCGAAAGAGCGCAGCGCCTTGCCCGCCATTTCCGAGCGCTACGAATCCCGCATCCCGGGACTCTTCGTCATCGGAGCGGTGGCCGGGTACAACCTGATCAAGCAGGGGATGAACCAGGGATACGAAGTCGTCGAGCGCATACTGGGGCGGCCGATCGAACCGGTGGACGAGCCCATCGTGAACGAGAAGCTGAGCTTCCTGCCGGGGACGGCCGACGAGCGACTGGCCCAGATCGCCGCAACGATTCCCCTGCTGGCCAAAGTCCAGAAGCAGCCGCTCCGCGAGGTGATTCTCCAGGCCGCCGTCCACCAGTTGCGGGGGGCCCAGGTCGTCTATCCGGAGGATGATTTCAGCGACAGCCTGTACATGATCCTGGACGGGAAAGTCTCCGTGCGCTTCCGGAGCCAGCTGCCGGGCGAGCGGCCGATCATCATGCGCAAAGGAAACTTCTTCGGCGAGATAAGCTTGCTGTCGGGCCGCCGCAGATCCGGCACGGTCACGACGGTCGGCCCCGCCACCCTGATCGAAGTGCCGCGCAAGGCGATGTTGCGCCTCATGGCGAACGAGCCCTCTGTCAAGCAGGTCATTGACGAGACATTCATCATTCGCGCGCTTCGCACCGCCCTCGTGAAGGACATCGACGACGACCTTGCTCAGGAGTTGGCCCATAAAGCCCAGATCAAGTCCTTCAAAAAAGATGACGTGATCGTCACACAAGGGGAGACGGGCGATGCGTTCTATGTGATTCGGTCCGGAGCGGTCAAGGTCTCCAAACGGGAAGGGGACAAGGAGACGGTCGTCAGATACCTTCCGGCAGGCAAATATTTCGGGGAAATCGCACTCCTGGACCGAAAATCCCAGGCCCGGACGGCCACCGTCACGGCCACGTGCCGGACGGAGGTCATCAAGCTGCTGAAGGAGGATTTCTGGACCTTGCTGCGTCGTCACCCCGAGTTCGAGCAGCACCTTCGCGAGAACATCCACAGCACACTCATTCAATGCCAGGCCGTCGAGCTGATGCAGACCGGAGAATTAAGTTTCGTCAACAAGATGCTGGAAGAGGGGGTCTTCGAAGGAACCGACGTGCTCCTGATCGATGAGAACAAGTGCGTCCGGTGCGACAATTGCGTCAAGGCCTGCGAGACGACCCACGGCGGGCAAACGCGACTGTTTCGACAGGAAGGGCTCCTCTTCGGGAATCTCCTGGTCCCCACCTCCTGCCGCCACTGCGAAAACCCCCTGTGCCTGCTGGATTGCCCGCCGGGGGATGCGATCCAGCGGGACCCTAAAGGCGAGGTCTTCATTAACGAGGCGAAATGCATCGGGTGCGGCAACTGCGCGTCGAACTGCCCCTACGGGAACATTTTCATGCTGCACCCCAAGCCTCAGACGAAACGCAAGCCGTGGATGCGCATTCTGAGCCTGGTGGGGGCGGGGCCGCCCGAGCCCCCGGCCGAAGACCTCCCGACCAAGGCCGTGAAATGCGACCTCTGCCGGAACGATTCGGCGGGACCCGCCTGCGTGCGGAGTTGCCCGACGGGGGCGGCCATGCGCGTGACCCCCGAAGAGTATTTCGCCAAGGTCGGCGCGGTGGGCCGTTGAACCGGCTCGCGCAGACAACGTAACAGGCGCGTCACGGCATGATAGAAGGATCGGTCCTATTTTACGGCGGCAAGCGGTATTTGATCCTGGCGGCGCTTGCCGGGGCGGCTCTCCTCGGAAGCTATGTCTATTACGCCAGCGACACGACCCCGTCCGGGGGCACGGTCGGCGGTCTCATATACGGCTCAGTCGGTCTGGCGGCGATCCTCGTCCTCATGTGCCTGGGAATCCGGAAACGGAGTTATGCCTCCCATCTGGGTACGGTCCAGGGATGGGTCAGCGCGCACGTCTATCTCGGGCTGTTGACCCTCCTGATCATCCCCATGCATGCCGGCTTCCACTTCGGCTGGGACGTGCACACGCTGGCGTTCGTCTTGCTGGTCGTCGTCGTCCTCAGCGGCATGGGCGGACTCGCGCTCTATCTGACGGTGCCGCCGATGCTGACCAAGTACGAGAGCGGCATGCTGCCCGACAAGATCGAGTCCGAGCTCAACCGCATTGTCGGTGAGATGAAGCCGCTTGCCTCCGGCAAGACCGGTCTCTTCCAGCGACTCTATTTCGAGGAATTCCGGCGGGCCTTCACGACCAAACCGCATGGCTGGAGGCTGCTCTTCGCCAACCAGAAGCCGTCCTCGACGCTCAAACTCCGGGCCCAGGAACTCAACAGAATCCTGCCGCAAATCCCGGCTTCCCAGCATGAGGACTTCGCACAGTTTTCCGCCTTGGTGCTGCAGAAGAGCGAGATGGAATCCTATTTAGCCAGCCAGATGCGGTTGAAAAACGCGCTGCAGGCATGGCTGTACGTGCACGTGCCGGTCTCCATCGCCATGGTCGCCGCCGTGATCGTCCACCTGTTGGTCGTGTTCTACTACTAAGGAAAGGCGCATGCCGTTTACGGTCATTACCACGCGCTCTACAAGCCCCGGCCAGGAGCAAACCCGGACGACGGACGTCGCAGGCCTGGTCCTTCGAATCGGCAGGGGAACGGACAACGAGCTGCAACTGGAAGACCACTCGGTCCAGATCCACCACGCCGTCATCCAAGAGATCAGCGGCGCCTACGTCCTCCGGGATCTCAACGCCGTGAGCCTGACCACGGTCAACGGGAGTCGCACGAAAGAGGCCATCCTGACGGGGAAGGGGGCCATCAGGATCGGCCCATACACCCTGCGCTTCTCCCGGCCCACCCCGAAGGCGCCCCTGCGCATCGAGTACGAGCTGGTCAGCGGCGCCGTGTCAACGTCCAGGACCATCGCCGGCGAGGCGACACTGACGTTGCCGGGTTCCCCGATCGCAGGACGATCGGAGAGCGATCCTGACGCGACCTTGGCGATCCAGTTACCGGGGCGTGCGCGGGGCGAAGACCCGGATGCAACGCGCGTCCTGCCGGCGATCCGGCCGCCGGGGGCCGCCCGGAGCGAAGACCCCGACGCGACGCGTGCGTTGCCGGCGTTCACGCCGGTCCGGGATACGGATCAAACCCTCGCCATGCCGGGGATCAAGCCGCCGGCTCCGTCCGCGCCGGACAAAACCCTCGCGTTGCCGGCGCATGCGCCCCCGACACAACCCACATCCGCCATTCCGACACCGAAGGACGCGGCCTCTCCCCCTCCACCACCTCCTGCGCCCGCAGCACCCCGGCAGGCACCGGGAGCCGGCGCGCCGCCCGAGGGCCTGCCCATCGTGCTCGAGGAGCATGTTGTCGAGCCCGCCGGACGGTCGGCTCGGATGAAAATCCCGTTTACCGATGCGTACCGCCTCGAGGGGCGGTTCTTGAACATGCCAACCTTCACGCTCATCGGCCTGCTGGTGGTTTTGGGCTTCGCGGTGCTGGGCACCGCCATGGGCAAGCGGACGGTTTTCATGCCCGGACCGGTGTCGGCCAAGCACGCGTCGTTCGTCAACGAATGCGTCCGCTGCCACACCCCATCCTCGGCGATGAAAACCGACGTGCCTGACTCGACCTGCACGGCCTGCCACAAGAATCCCATGCATTTCGGCGAGCACTCGCTTGCGGCGCCTTTGACGTGCACGGCCTGCCACCTGGTCCACAAGGGAAACACGATCCTGGCCAGCGTGACGGGCAAGGATTGCCTGCGCTGCCACGCCGATCTGAAAGTGAAGGATCCGACGTTCGAGATTCATCGCTCGATCACGGACTTCGGCAAGACCCATCCGGAGTTCGCCGTCACGGTCGCGGATCAGGAGACCGGGAAAGATATTCGCGTCCGCCTGGACGACGCCGACCGTCTCAAGGACGACGCCATGATCAAGCTGAACCATAAGCTCCATTTGGATCCCGAGCTGCCCGGTCTATCCAAGGGCCCGCTGCAGTGCACGGACTGCCATAAGGCCGCCGAGCGCAAGGGGTATCTCATGCCGCCGGTGAAGTTCGAGACGGCCTGCGCCTCCTGTCATGGGCTGGATTTTGACTCCAAATTTCCCGACAAGACGGTTCCCCACGGCCGGCAGCCGGGAGAACTCGATCTCTATTTACGGATCCAATACGTTTCGCTGTGGCCCTTGAGCGAGGAGGCGCAAGCCGGCGGGAAGGCGGCGGCCTCAAAAGAAAAAGCCTGGATCGCGGCGCAGGTGGAGAAGGCCGACGAAAAGCTCTTCGGGAAACCAGGGACGCGGAAACGCGGGAAGTGCCAGCTCTGCCACATCAACGACACATCGCCTCGCCGGGACCCGGGAGCGGATGACCGGTTGCCGGTCCTGGCCGACACCGCGATCCCCGGACGGTGGTTCCTGAACAGCAACTTCAACCATGCGGCCCACACGATGACGAAGTGCATCTCCTGCCACGAAGCCGCGCCGCAAAGCGAGGCGACGAGCGATGTGCTGCTGCCCAAAGTAACGACCTGCCGCAAGTGCCATGACGCCCGAGGGACGGCCAGCCCGTCCTGTCTCGAGTGCCACCTGTTCCACGAGATCCCGAAGCCGAAGCAGACGCAGAACGGCCCGGACGCGAAACCTCCGGACTCCTGAGGGCGGGACTAGAACTTATACACGACGAGCGCCGACGCCGCGTACTGGCTGCGGTTCCGGTCGATGCTCTGGTGGAGGGAGACGAGGTCCACGCGTAGGAAGCTGGTGTCCATCAGCCGTGCCTGGGTGCGGATTCCCCCGGCCATCTGATCGTTGTTCAGCAGGCTCTGGTCGAAGACCATGGAAAATTCAGGGGTCACCGTGAAGTCGCGCGAGCGGCCCAGCAGGATGCCCGTCGCAAACCCGAAAGAATCGATGCCGGTGTTGTTGAGCTGGGGCGCGAGGTTCAACTGGTTGAACAGGAACCCGAGGTTCTTGAGCGAGCCGGCGGCCATGCTCCGATAGTCGCGCGTGCCGTAGAAGGCGTTGGCGTACCACGTGGGACGTTCCAGATACTCCGCCGGAAAGACGTAGGTATGCTCCATGATGAACAGCCCGCCAGCGCCCGTGTTGGCCTGATTCCAGTTGCCGAAGGCCCGCAATGACGTGGACTGCCTGGCCTGGATCCGCGTGACGGACAGTCCGGCATGCCGCTCGTCGCGGCTGCGCGCGTCCTCGTCATGGAGATATCCCACGGTCGCTTCCGTGATATACCGCGTCGTGTCGATCACCGCATCAATCCCGTAGAGACCGAGCTGGCGGCCAGCCCGGCCTTCCAGCTCATGGAACCGGCCGGAGGCCGTGCCGAAGGCCAGGACCCTGATGTTCGGCAGGCCGAAAAGGCTGAGATTGTTCTTCGCGATCAGACCGCCCAACACATCGTCCTGCGCCATATAGAGGTTATGAAACTCGAGGGGGAGCCGGCCGCCGGCCATGTCGAGCCCCGCGGCCTTGCCCTCAAAGAAGGCCCGCTGGACCCGGTCGGGACGGCCCTGCGTCCCATCGAAGAAAAACGCTTCGTTATTGAGCGGCCGCCACCGTGCGTGCAGGCGGAAGGTGTCGGTCAGCTGGACATCCGGCTCGAACGTGAGGGTGTGCTGGAGACGGAGCAAGCCGGTCTGGGCCGCGTCCCGGACCTTGCCCACTTCAAAAATCTGGTAGTCTCCGTGGAGGGCGAACCGCAGCGTGCCGCCGTAGGGCCGCCATTCCGGCAAAAACTGATCCATGCCGAGGTTGCCGCCGATCGTTTCGGCCTGAGCGACCGCAGCGCCGATCCCAAGCAGAAGTCCGACCGTCCACGCGCCGACGATGGCGCTTCTCTTGCTCCGCCCATGGAGTCGCCGGAGCCGCGATGTCCCTGTCACCAGCCTAGCGCCCTCCCACTTCGATCTTCCCGCTCACCGCATCCACTTCGTAGATCTCCAGCTTCGTCTTCAGGGTATCGAGCAGCCCTTTCAGGTCGGTGTAGTAGCTGGCGAAGTAATCAAAGTAATAGGGCGGGTAATTGCGGTAGAGCAGCCGGACGCGGTACGTGACAGGGCCGGACACGCCGTCCGGAACGCGGACGGGGTAGGAAAAGGCGCGGCTCTCGCGGGCCGGAATCCCGCGCTTGACGATCCGGGCGTTATCGGCGCCGTTATAGACGGACTGGGGACCGACCGACGGAAAGACGGTCGGGGCGGGGGCGTCCTCTTCGGCCAGCGGGAACGGCAGTTCCACGTCGTTGCCCCGAAATCCCCGGACCGTGGCCTGCGCCTGCAAGTTCACAAGATGCCGGTCGGCTTTGACCGTGCCCGCGCTCACGTCCCGGCTGAACTGGTTGCGCACGTCCCCGTTGCTGTCCAGGTCCCCGGACCGGAAAAACGCATTCCCCTTCGCGTCGGTGTAGGTGACCTCCACCCAAGCCTGCCGCCACGGAAACCCGCCGGGAAAATGATGCCCGGTAAAGGTGTTCTCAATGCGCACCTCCAGGGAGACCTTGTCCCCGGACGCGAGCGCGGGCGGGGCGGAAACGTGGAGCTTGGCCGCATTCCGCATCAACTCCTGCCTCTTCTTGGTCAGGTCGGCCTGCATCTTGACGTTGCGCTTCTTGGTCCGGTCGTCCGGCGCCACGCCGCCTTTGCCCCGCAACGGGTAGTCGTCGGTCCAGTGGTAGTCCACCCCGGTAAAGGAATGGTCCGACAGGGGCCGCTTGGGCAATTCGATCCCGGCCACCTGCGCGATCTCGCCGACCGGACGTGCAGACGGCTTGCCGGGCACGGGCCCCATATGGCACGCCTGGCAGGTCACGCCTTCCTTCGCCCAGGGGCTGTTCTTCCACTCGGTGTAGGTTTCCTGCAGGCGGAGCCCGTTCGGCACAATGACTTCGTGGCACTGCTGGCAGAGCTGAGAGGACTTGAAGACGTCCCGCTGCTCGGTCGCGTGGAAATCGCTCTTGGCGGGAGGCGGGTCTTTCTCGCCGCCTTTCCCGTGCGGTCCGTATACTGTGTTGCCCGGCTTGAGCTCGAAAAACGCCTGCGCCTGCCCATGGGACCTGTCCATCGAGTGGCACACGTCGCAGGACACGCCAGCCAGGGAAAGGGGGCTGCGTTCCTTGTTCGGCAGGTCGTACCGTTCGCCGATCACCGTGCCGATCGGGGCGTGGCACTGCACGCAGAACGCGCTGATCGTTTTGCCGGTCTTTTTGTGGAGAAAGTCGTTGACGAGCTCGTTGGTGAGACTGGCCTGGGCGTAATGGTGCATCGAACCGAGCCACTGGGAGTACTGGGTCGAATGACACTCGCCGCAGCGTTTGGGGTCCGTGAACTTGCCGCCCTCGCCCTTGACCGTGGGGGCCTTCGCGGCCTTGTCATCCGACGCCGCGGACTTCACGGCGGCCGGCTCCCGCACGCAGGAAGCCGCCGACACGGCGCACGCACACGCCAGCAGCACCAGCCCGATGTATGCGCCTCTGCGCGCCCTGCTCATACCCTGTTCCTCACATTTTCGGCAGCGGGTGCTTCGTCTTCTTCAAGCCCTCCTCGAAGGGCGTTTTATCAAGCTTGGAATGGCCGCTGGCCTTGATCTTCTCCCACTTGTCCGCGGCGCCGTGGCACTGCATGCAGTTGTCCTTGATCTCCTTCTCCGTCTTGAGCCGGCGCATGCCCTTGGCGACCAGGTCGTCCGGGTTGCGATCCTTTTTCTTGTGGGCTTCAAGGTACAGGCTCCCGGCCCCGTGGCACATCTCGCACTCAATGCCCTGATCGCCGGTGAAGGTTTCCATCAACCGCTCCTCGGGCACGCCGTGCGCGGTGACGTGACACGACATGCACAGGTCGGACTTCATCGGGTCCGCGATCTTGAGCTTGGCGGCATATTCCTTGGCCTTCTTGGTGCCGAGGTCGGTCGTGGCCTTGCCGTGGCCGGAGTCCTCCCACTTGGCCGTTTGGTTGCCCAGCTTGGGGCTCCCATGACACCCGCTGGAGCCGCATTTGGAGACTCCGACAAACTTGGCGTTGGGGTTTTCCTCCGACCGAAGAAGGTCGGTGAAGCTGAAGGTCAGGAGGAACGCAACGAGCGCGATCACTTGCAGCATGGCTCAACTCCTTTGCGAGAATGCCGGGAGATAATACCGCGTTCCGCGCAAACAGGCGGTATAATCCCTGATATCGACGAAAGAGTCAAGCAGGAAAATCGGCTGAGGGGCCGGTCCACGCCGCTTGCGATTCCGCTCCGCATGCCGTAGATTCCTTTTCTTGATGCACCCCTTCCTTCCCCATCCCCTGCTCAGGAACCCTCACCTGATGACGCTGTTCCCACGATTCTGGTTAAGATGCGGGATGCCTTCCGCCATTCCCGTCGAGTCACGGCTCTTCACCGTCGCCTCCGAGTCCCAGATCCTCGGGTACTGCCACTGGCAGACCGATCCGAAACTCCACCCCACCCTGATCGTCGTCCATGGGCTGGAAGGCTGCAGCGAGTCGCACTACATGCTGGGGATTGCGGAGAAGGCCTGGCGGCGGGGATTCAACGTCGTCCGGTTGAACCAGCGGAACTGCGGCGGGACCGAGCACCTCACGCCCACCTTATATAACAACGGCATGAGCGGGGACGTGCGGGCTGTCCTGGCGGAGCTGGCGGCCCGCAATGGACTCGACTCCATCTGGCTGGGGGGTTATTCCATGGGCGGCAACCTGGTACTCCGGGCGGCAGGGGAGTTGGGCGCCTCGAGCCGGGCCCTCAAGGGAGTCGTAGCGGTCTGCCCCAACATCGACCCAGCGGCCTGCACGGATGCCCTCATCCAGCCACGGAACTGGATTTACAACTTCCACTTCGTCCAGAGTCTCAAGGCTCGCTTGAAACGAAAAGCCGCGCTGGTTCCCGGCAAGTTCGATCTCGCCCCCTTGGCCGGAACCCGGACCCTGCTCGATTTCGACGAAGCCTACACCGCGCCGGACGGAGGCTATCGGAACGCCGCTGACTATTACGAACAAGCTGGTTCCCGGCACGTGCTCGGCTCCATCGCCGTCCCCACGCTCATCCTCACGGCCCAGGACGATCCCTTCATTCCCTATCGGATCTTCGATTGGCCCGCCCTGCGGGCGAACGCCCGGATCCAGCTCGAGGCGCCCATGCACGGCGGGCACTGCGGGTTCGTCCAGCGATTGAACGCCGATGAGGACCGCTACTGGGCGGAGAACCGGCTCATTGATTTCATCATCGCCGCCTCGTGAGAGATGACGTGCTTGGGTTCCGATTGAAAGCAGGCTGGCTGATCGCGCTTTCGCTCTTATGCGGGTGCAGCCCGGGAGCCGGCACGGTCGTGGCGATCGCCCTCCATCCCACTGACCCGAACATCCTGTATGTCGTGACTCACGAAGGGCCGCTGAAGACCTACGACGGCGGAACGACGTGGCAAAAGATCTTCACGGGCGTGAGCCAATCGCGCGTGCTCGCCATCGGGGTCGACCCGGCCACTCCTTCCACGGTCTATCTGGGAACGAAGGACGACGGCGTGTACGGCAGTTACGACGGCGGGCGGCAATGGCTGTCCCTACGGGCCGGCCTGGACGACGTTCGCGTGACCGCCGAGGTCCAGCAGATCGTGTTCGCGCCCGGGCCGCACAAACGGGTGTTTCTGGCGACTGCGATGGGCGTCTTCGAGTCGGACGCCGAGGGAACATCCTGGCGGAAACGGATGGCGGGCATCACCAATGTCCTGATGGTCACCGCGCTCGCGGTCGATGCCGGCAGGCCCGATGTCCTGTATGCCGGAACCAGCAGCGGCGTGTATAAGACGACCGACGGGGCGCGCACCTGGGCCGTCGCGAACACGGGGATGATCGAGCCAAGGCACGCCATATCTTCGCGGGCCCTCGGTGTGACCGCCATGGCCATCGATCCGCGCCGGCCGGATATCGTCTATGTGGGAACACTCGATGGTCTCTATCAAACACTCGACGGGGGGCGCCGGTGGACACGCATCGGAAGGGACCTTGTCTCCCAGTCCGTCAACACCATTGTTGTCGATCCCGGAGATCGGACTGATCTGTACGTCGGCAACCGTGAGGGAGTCTTCAAGTCGGGAGACCGGGGCGCGACGTGGGAGAACCGCAGCGCAGGCCTGCCCGGCCGGAACGTGCTGTCGATGGCCGCCGGCCGCGTGCCGCCGACTCTGCTGTACGCCGGGACCAACGGTAGCGGGCTCCTCCGCAGCCGTGACGGGGCCACCACCTGGGAGCCCGTCCCGCTGGCCGTCAAGTGAAGGGACCCCGCCACTAACGGAAATCCTTCTGGTTGGCGATCATGTGCACGTCGAGCAGGTGCTCACCTCGGTCGATCGAGTAGAAGATGCGCCACTCGCCAACGGCATACTTGGACAGACCGGGCAGGTCCGCTGCAATCGGCTCATGGCGGAGATTCTCGACGTTGGAGGCCAGCCACTTGGTCTTGTCGAGAATACGCTGGGCGACCGCCTTATCCACCCTCGCAAGGTCGGCGACCACCAAGGGCCGATAAGCAACGCGATACCAGGCCATCATCTCACCATTTCAGGCCGAGCTTCTCTGCCGTTTCCTCGCCGGTGATTCGCTCCGTTGAAGTCAGCGACGCTTTCAACCGGGTACGGACCGCGTCGCCCAGTTCCATGCCCAAATCGGGGTCGCCGAGGAGTTCCCGTAGACGGTCGTCCACGATGCCCTTGACCAATTCCTTCAGTTCGTCCAATGTGAGGTCGGAGATCTTCATGGGGAAAGCATACGGAGGACGCCATGCCAAAAGCAATCTGGAACGGGACGGTCATCGCCGAGAGCAATAAATGCGAAGTCGTCGAGGGCAACCAGTATTTCCCGCCCGATGCGATCAAGCGCCAATACTTCAAGCCGAGCGCCACACACACGACCTGCTCATGGAAAGGGGAGGCCAGCTACTACGACGTCGACGTGAACGGGCAGGTCAACAAAGACGCCGCCTGGTACTATCCGGCGCCGAAGGACGCCGCCAAGAACATCACCGGCTACGTCGCTTTCTGGAAAGGCGTCAAGGTCGAGCCATAAGTGACAGCCCATGCAACCCCGGGCCGACCAAATCGCCACCGCCATTAGGGACTGCGTCACAGCCGCTGAACCGGGTTTGCTCTTGCAGGCAGCCGCCGGTCGACTATAATGACGCCATGACCCTTCGGGATCTCCTCCAACTCCTGGGCCGTGACCCGCTGGTGCTGGCCTCTGCGCTCATGGTCTCGCCGCTCTTCTCGTGGCTGCTGGGAAGGCTACACGGGCCGGGTTGTGGTGGCCACGCACCGTGGCGATATCTCTATTCGCTCCTCGTCTATCTGGCGTGCGTTCCGGGGATGTTCGCATGTGTGCTGACGGGCTATGCCCTCTTCTTCCGGAACGAGAATCTGTTGGACGTGAACTTCCTGGTCTACATACTGCCCATCCTGTCGATGGCGGCAAGTGTGCTCCTTATCGGAAGGAACGTGGATTTTGCCTTCATCCCCGGCTTCGACCGGCTTTCCGGACTGATGATCATGCTCGCGGCGAGCTTCGCGCTAGCGCTGGCCGTCCAGAAGACTTTCGTCCTGATCGTGTTCGGCAGCTCGATCGTGACCCTGTTTCTGGTTACCGGGGCGCTGTTCGGGCTCATCCGATGGGGAGCGCATCTGGCGTTCCGAAACCGGGGCGCGACGAGTGCAATCCCGCCATCCATTACGCGTCCTGACTCCTGACCGCCAGGAACTGAAGCCATCCACTCTTGAACCGGGCCCCGGACCGCTCCGGCCGAAGCTTGACACCCGGGCGTTTCGCGAGTAAGATGATTTTACCTTTAACGCCAGTCCCGCGAGGCTGGCAAGGAGTAAGATATGGTTGCGACTCTGACGCCTTCCGGTGGATTCTTCCCGGAAGGTTTTTTTATGCCCGCCGGACCTTTCGCCTCATCCAGTGTGACAGGATGGAAGTGAAGAAAGCCGAGCGGACGGTGATGGACGCCCAGGAGATCAACCGCGCCCTGACCCGCATCGCGCACGAGATCAGCGAGCGGAGCCGCGGCGTGGCGAACGTAGCGCTGGTCGGCATCCGGAGCGGGGGCGTGCATCTCGCCAAACGCCTGGCTGCCCGGCTCAAGGAGATCGAAGGCACGGCCGTGCCCGTCGGGACATTGGATATCACGCTCTATCGCGATGACCTGAACGCCCGGAAGGAACAGCCGGTGCTCCGCAAAACCGAGATCCCGTTCGACATCACCGATCTGAAAATCATCCTGGCGGACGACGTCCTCTTCACAGGGCGGACCATCCGGGCTGCCATGGACGGGCTGATGGACCTCGGCCGCCCGGCCGAGATACAACTGGCCGTGCTGGTGGACAGGGGACATCGGCAGCTCCCGATCAAAGCCACTTATGTCGGCAAGAACTTACCGACTGCACTTGAAGAAACGGTTGAGGTTTTTCTCGAGGAGGCCGGCGAGCCGGACCGCGTGGTGATCCTGTCATGAGCCTCAAGCGCAAAGACCTGCTGAGCATTCAGGACCTTTCCGTGGAGGAGATCAGCCTGATCCTCGAGACCGCCGAGTCATTCAAGGAAGTGTCCGGGCGGGACATTAAGAAGGTGCCCACGCTGCGCGGCAAGACCGTCGTCAATCTCTTCTTCGAGCCCAGCACGAGGACCCGGACCTCCTTCGAGCTGGCCGCCAAACGTCTGAGCGCCGACGTGATCAACTTCGCGGTGTCGGCCAGCAGCGTCTCGAAAGGGGAGACCCTCTTGGACACGGCCCGCAACATCGAGGCCATGCAGGCCGACTTTATCGTGCTGCGCCATCCGATGGCCGGCGCGCCGAACATCCTTGCCCGTCTGCTGCGGGCCTCGGTGGTGAACGCCGGGGACGGCGGGCACGAGCACCCGACCCAGGCCCTCCTCGACCTCTACACGCTTCGCGAGAAGAAACGGGAGTTCAAGGGCCTCCGCCTGGCGATCGTCGGGGACATCGCCCACAGTCGCGTCGCCCGCTCCAACATCTACGCCCTCACGAAGATAGGCGCGGAGGTACGCGTTATCGGACCCCCAACGATGATGCCCCAGGAGATCGAACGGCTGGGGGTGAAAGTCTTTTATAACCTGGACGAAGGCTTGCGCGGCGTGGACGTCATCATGATGCTGCGGCTTCAATTGGAGCGGCAGGGGATCGCCCTCTTCCCCAGCATCCGTGAGTATTCGAAGCTCTACTGCCTCACGCCGGAGCGCGTGAAGCTGGCCGGCCCGGACGTCCTGGTCATGCATCCCGGTCCGATCAATCGGGGAGTCGAGATCGCGCCCGAGGTGGCGGACAGCGTGTCGTCCGTGATCCTCGACCAGGTGACCAACGGCGTCGCCGTGCGCATGGCGGTGCTGTACCTGCTGTCGGGCGGCAAATGAGCCTCATCATCCGAAACGGCCGTGTCATCGATCCGGGCCGGATCAACGGCCCCGCCGACGTGCGCATCGAAAACGGGAAGATCGCCGCGGTCGGACCCGGCCTGAAAGCCCCGGCCGGCGCGACGGTGGTCGATGCGACCGGCAAATGGGTGCTGCCGGGATTCGTGGACCTGCATGTGCACTTCCGCGAGCCCGGCTTCGAATACAAGGAAACGATCGCGACCGGCGCGGCGGCCGCCGTGGCCGGCGGCTTCACGTCCGTTTGCTGCATGCCCAACACCCAGCCGGTCAACGACAACCAGTCGGTGACCGAATTCATCCTGGAGAAGGCCAGCGCCGCAGGCCTTGCCAACGTCTTCCCCATCGGGGCGATCACCAAAGGCTCCGAGGGGAAGGAACTGGCGGAGTTCGGCGACCTCAGGGCGGCCGGCTGCGTGGCCGTCTCCGATGACGGCAAGCCCGTCATGAACGGCATGGTGATGCGCCGCGCGCTCGAGTACGCGCGCGCCTTCGACCTGCCGGTCGTGGACCACTGCGAGTGCACGCACCTCTCGGAAGGGGGCTGCATGAATGAAGGACTGGTCGCCACCGAGATGGGGCTGCACGGGATTCCCTCGGCGTCGGAGGACGTGATGGTGGCCCGGAACCTGGCGCTGGCCGAGCTGACCGGCGGGCGCCTGCACCTGGCGCACCTGAGCACGGCGGGCTCGGTCCGGATGGTCCGGGAAGCCAAGGCGCGCGGAGTCCGCGTCACCGCCGAAGCCTGCCCCCATCACTTTCTGCTGACCGAGGAGGCCGTGCGCGAGTTCAACACGAACGCCAAGATGAATCCCCCGCTGCGGAGCCGGAAAGACGTCGAGGCCATCAAGGCGGGACTGAAGGACGGCACCATCGACGTGATCGCCACGGACCATGCCCCGCACGCCGCCTTCGAAAAGGAGCGGGAGTTCGATTACGCGCCGTTCGGCATCGTCGGGCTGGAGACCGCCTGGGGGCTCGCCCTGGTGCTCGCCGAGGAAGGCGTGCTCACGGTCGAGCAGGTGGTGGCGGCGCTGACCGTCCAGCCGGCGCGCGCCTTCGGTCTGGCCAAGGGTACCCTGGCCGTCGGAGCGGACGCCGACGTGACGATCGTGGCCCCCGAGGCCCAGTGGGTCGTGGACCCCGACCGGTTCAAATCCAAAGGGCGCAATACCCCCTTCGCGGGATGGAAGCTGAAAGGGCAGGTCGTGTCCACGCTCGTCGGCGGGAGGGTCGTCCATCCGTAAGGTCGTCGTGACGTGCCACTGCGTGGAGATGCTGGCGCTGGCGGTCTGGGTCGGGGGGTTGGCGTCCATCATCGCGGCCGTGATTCCCGCGGTCTTTAACACGATCGGCATGGAGACGGGAGGCCGCATGCTCACGCGGACGTTTCAGGGCTATGACCGCCTGGTGCTGGTTTCGGCCGGACTCATCGTCGCCGGAACGCTGATGCGCGCGTTCACGGCCGGACCCTGGAGAGAACAGATCGGCATGACTGAACCGGCGCTTCTGGGGGCGATGGTGCTCATCGCAACCGTCCTCACGTTCTGGCTCACGCCAGAGACTACGCGTCTCCAGGAGCTGGCGTTCAGCGCGAAAGAGGACGCCAAACGCGCCGCGTACGATGAATTCTTCGTCTACCATCGCGTGGCCCGCGCGCTCTACATTCTCAACCTCGGATTGGGCATTGCCTTGCTCTGCGTGAAGGTAAAGAAATGGGTGCGGTGAAGTCCGCGATCCTGGCGCTGGCGGACGGGACCGTCTTCACGGGAACGGCCCTCGGAGCGGCCGGCGAAACCGCCGGCGAGGTCGTCTTCAATACCGCCCTGTCCGGATACCAGGAGATCCTCACGGACCCCTCGTACCGGGGCCAGATGGTCACGATGACGTACCCGCACATCGGCAACTACGGGATCAACTCGGAGGACATCGAGTCCAAGCAACCGTGGCTGGCCGGCTTCATCGTCAAGGAAGCCTGCCCGTATCCCAGCAACTGGCGGAGCCGGCAGTCCCTGGATGACTATCTCCGGAGCCACGGCATCGTGGGCATACAGGGCATCGACACGCGCGCCCTCACCACGCGCCTCCGGGACCACGGCTCGCAGCAGGGCGTGATCTCCCATACGGACCTCGACCCCACGCGGGTGATCCGGAAAGCACGCGAGGCCCCCGGCATCATCGGCCGCGACCTGGTCAGGGAAGTGACCTGCGCCAAGCCCTATAAATGGACGGAAAGCTCCGGTCGGTGGAAAGTGGGTACGGGAGGTACTGGGGGGAGCTTTCGGGTCGTGGCCTTCGACTTCGGGATCAAGTACAATATTCTCAGGAGGCTGGTGGACGAAGGCTACGACGTGACGGTCGTCCCGGCCTCGACGACGGCTGAAGAGACGCTAGCGTTGAAGCCCGACGGTGTGTTCCTTTCCAACGGCCCGGGCGATCCGGAAGCCGTTCCCTACGCGATCAACGCCGTCCGCGCCTTGCTCGGCAAGAAACCCGTGTTCGGCATTTGCCTCGGGCACCAGATCATGGGACTGGCGCTCGGCTTGCAAACGTACAAATTGAAGTTCGGACATCACGGAGCGAATCATCCCGTCATGGACCTGGACACAAAAAAGGTCGAGATCACGGCGCAGAACCATAATTTCGCCGTGCGGGGAGGGGACGCCGCTGCCGTCGCGTCCCAGGCGGCGCCGTGGACCACGCCCCACGGCCCGGTCCAGCTCACCCACACGAGTCTCAACGATGGCGCCGTGGAGGGGATGCGCTGTCTGGATCTTCCGGCGTACTCCGTGCAGTATCACCCGGAGGCGTCGCCGGGCCCCCACGACGCGGGCTATCTCTTCCACCGGTTCACCGACTTGATGGCAAAGGGAAAGGCATGAAAAATAGGGTCAGACTCCATTTCCAGGCAAAGCTACAGCCGGCACGCTCCATCGGATGGAAATGGAGTCTGACCCTATTTTTCACCCTGGTCACCGCCGGATGTATCTCCATTTCCCTATTCCCGGTGCCCCAGCCCCTGCGGGAGAAGACGGTGCAGGGCACGGCGGCCGACAAAATACTGTTGCTCGACGTTTCGGGCATCATCGCCGAGAAGCCGGGCAGCGGGCCCCTCGGATCGTCGGAGGACATCGTCGCGCGGATCAAGGAAGAGCTGACCATGGCCGCCGAGGACGGGCAGGTCAAGGCGCTGCTGCTGCGGATCAACAGCCCGGGCGGCACCGTCACGGCGTCGGACGTCATCTATCACGAGCTGACGGTATTCAAGGCCAGGCGCAAGATTCCCGTCGTCGCCGTCATCATGGACGTCGGCGCCTCCGGCGGCTACTACGTCGCGGCCTCGGCGGACCGGATCGTCGCGCACCCGACGAGCGTGACCGGCAGCGTAGGCGTCATCATGCTGCGGGTGAACGCGGAAGGGCTTCTCCAGAAGATCGGTCTGGAGGCCGGCGCGATCAAGTCGGGCGCAAAGAAGGACATCGGCTCGCCGTTCCGCCCGATGAGCGAGGAGGAACGCGAGGTCTTCCAGACCATGATCAACGGATTCCAGGCGCGTTTCCTCGAGGTCGTGACCAAGGCGCGCGGCGGGCTGACCACGGAGCGGCTCAAGCTCATCGCGGATGGCCGCGTCCTGACCGGTCCCCAGGCCGTGCAGTTGGGGCTCGCGGACCAGATCGGCTACCTGGACGACGGCATCGCGGCGGCCCGGCAACTGGCCGGCATCACCGACGCGCGGGTCGTGATCTACGTGCGCCCCGGCGCGTACAAACACAACATCTACTCGGAATCGTCCGGCCCGAGCACGCTTGATGCGCTCGCCCACCTGGACGTCATGGGCCTGGTCCGGGGCGGAACCCCGCAGTTCCTCTATCTATGGATGCCCTGATCGGAAGACGCGAGGCGCTCGCCAAAGTCCTCCGGCTCACGGCGGGGATCGGTGGGGCGTGTCTGGCCGGTGGCCTGCTGGAGGCCGTCGCGGGATGCACCCGCGCGCCCGTGACCGGGCGCGAGCAGTTCATCCTCCCGAACTACACGGAGGAGAAGGAGCGCGAGCTCGGCATCGAGGCCTACCGCGATGTCCTGCGGCACTTCCCGCTCAGCACGGACCCGGAGATCAACGCAATGATCCGCCGGGTCGGGGAGCGGATCGCCGCCGCCGCGAACAAACCGAGCTATGAGTGGGAGTTCGCGGTGATCAAGGACGACAAGATCGTCAACGCGTTCGCCTTGCCCGGAGGCAAGGTGGCGTTTTTCACCGGCATCCTCAAGCACACCCAGAACGAGGCCGGCGTCGCCACCGTGATGGGCCACGAGGTCACGCATGCCCTCTACCGGCATGGCGTCGAGCGCATCAGCCGCGGCCTCATCGAACAGATCGTGCAATTCGGCGCACTGGCGGGCGCGGCCACCGGCGCGGTGAATCCCGCCGTGCTCCAGGGCGTCCTGTCCGCCTACGGAGTCGGCGTTTCCCTGCCGTTCAACCGCACACAGGAAACCGAGGCGGATTTCATCGGCCTGAAGCTGATGGCCCAGGCCGGGTACGATCCCCATGAGGCAGTCGGGTTCTGGGAGCGCATGAGCGGGTGCCCCCGGGAGTACATCGGCAAGCTCTGCTTCCGTTCCGGCGCGGCCGTTCCGGAATTCTTCAGCACGCACCCTTCGGAAGAAACCCGGATTAAAAACCTCGAAAAGTGGGCCCCGCAAATGATGCAGTACTATACCCCTCGGACCACAGGCTGAGCGCGCGACCATGCCCAAGCGCAACGACATCCGCACAATCTTATTGATCGGCTCGGGCCCGATCGTGATCGGCCAGGCTTGCGAGTTCGACTACTCGGGCACCCAGGCCTGCAAGGCCCTGCGCGAGGAAGGCTATCGGCTCGTCCTGATCAACAGCAATCCGGCGACCATCATGACCGATCCGGAGCTGGCCGACCGCACCTACATCGAGCCCATCACCACCGACAGCATCGAGCAGGTCATCCAGCGCGAGCAGCCGGACGCCCTGTTGCCGACCATGGGCGGGCAGACCGCCCTGAATGCGGCCGTCGCGCTGGCGGAGCAAGGCGTCCTGAAGAAATACGGTGTGCAGCTCATCGGCGCGAGCTACGAGGCGATCCACAAGGCCGAGAACCGCGAGGAATTCAAGCGGGCGATGGCGCGCATCGGGCTGCGCACGCCCTCGAGCGCGATCGCGCGCTCGCGGGAGGACGCGCTGCGGGCGATGGACGAAATCGGCTTCCCCGCCATCATCCGGCCGTCCTTCACGCTGGGCGGCACGGGCGGGAACATCGCGTACAACCGCGAAGAGTACGAAGCGTTCACCGACTGGGGCCTGAGCGCGAGCCCCGTCGGCGAGATCCTGATCGAACGCTCGATCATCGGCTGGAAGGAGTTCGAGCTGGAGGTCATGCGCGACACGAAGGACAACGTCGTCATCGTCTGCTCCATCGAGAACTTCGACCCCATGGGCATCCACACCGGCGACAGCATCACCGTGGCGCCCGCGCAGACCCTGACCGACAAGGAATACCAGGTCATGCGTGACGCGTCGCTGCGGATCATGCGGGAGATCGGTGTGGACACCGGCGGCTCCAACATTCAATTCGCCGTCAACCCGGAGGACGGGGACCTGGCCGTGATCGAGATGAACCCCCGGGTCTCCCGCAGCTCCGCCCTGGCGTCGAAGGCCACCGGCTTCCCGATCGCCAAGATCGCCGCCAAGCTCGCCGTCGGCTACACGCTGGACGAGATCCCGAACGACATCACCCGCGTGACCAAGGCGTCCTTCGAGCCCAGCATCGACTACGTGGTGGTCAAGCTCCCGCGGTTCGCCTTCGAGAAGTTCCCCCAGACGGACCCCACCCTGACCACGCAGATGAAGTCGGTGGGGGAGGTGATGGCCATCGGGCGCACCTTCAAGGAGTCCCTCCAGAAGGCCGTCCGGTCCCTGGAAGTGGACCGCTACGGGTTCGAGCCGCACCCGTCGCTGGCGGAAGGCGATCCGGAAGAGACCGTCGCGCAGATCCGCGAGCGCATCCGCCGGCCGGACGCCGAGCGCCTGTGGCACGTGGCCGACGGCCTGCGGATGGGCATCTCCACGGAGGAGCTGTACGCGCTGACGAAGATCGACCCCTGGTTCCTGAACCAGATGAAGGACATTCTCGCCGTTGAGGACCGGCTCGCGCGCGAGAAACACCCCCTGGCTGCCGAGCGGCTCCGCGAGGCGAAGGCGCTGGGCTTTTCGGACCGGCGACTCGGCGAGCTGCTGCAGGTCTCTGAAGCGGAGATATACAAACACCGGCTGAAGGCAGGCGTGACGGCAGTCTTCAAGCGGGTGGACACGTGCGGCGCCGAGTTCCAGGCGCTGACGCCGTATCTCTATTCCACGTATGAAGCTGAGTGCGAGAGCCGGCCGCAGGACACACGCAAGGTCATGATCCTCGGCGGCGGGCCGAACCGCATCGGGCAGGGGATCGAGTTCGACTACTGCTGCGTGCACGCCGCGCTGGCGCTGCGCGACATGGGCTACGAGACCATCATGGTCAACTGCAACCCGGAGACGGTGAGCACGGACTATGACACCTCCGACCGGTTGTACTTCGAGCCGCTCACCGAGGAGGACGTCCTCAGCATCGTGGAGACGGAGCGCCGGGCCGGCGAGTTGCTCGGCGTCGTGGTGCAGTTCGGCGGGCAGACGCCGCTCAAACTGGCCCTGCCCCTCGAAAAGGCCGGCGTGCCCATCCTGGGCACGTCGCCGGACGCGATCGACCGCGCGGAGGACCGGGAACGATTTAAAGCCTTGCTTGAGAAATTAGGCCTCAAACAGCCTGAAAGTCGCATGGCCATGACCGCAGCCGCATCTAGAGCACTAGCCCTAGAGATCGGCTATCCGATCATGATCCGCCCGTCCTACGTCCTAGGAGGTCGCGCAATGCAGATTTTCTATGACGCGAACAGCCTCAAAAGCTATGCGGATCACGCGTGGCGTGTATCTCGTGGATTCTCGGTCCTGATTGACAAGTATTTGGAAGACGCCATCGAGGTCGACGTGGACGCGCTGTCGGACGGGACGCAGGTAGTGATCGGCGGCATCATGGAGCACATCGAGGAGGCGGGGGTGCACTCCGGCGACTCGGCCTGCTCGCTGCCGCCGTACTCGCTGTCGCCCACGCTGGTCGACGAGATTCGCCGGCAGACGGTCGTTCTTGCCCGCGAGCTCCGCGTGGTCGGCCTGATGAACATCCAGTTCGCGATCCGCGACGGGATCGTCTACGTCCTGGAGGTCAACCCGCGGGCGTCCCGGACCGTGCCGTTCGTCAGCAAAGCGATCGGCGCTCCGCTCGCCAAACTGGCCATGCAGATGATGATGGGGCGGACGCTGGAGCAGATCGGCTTCACGGCCGAGCGCACGCCGGCGCATATCTCCGTCAAGGAAGCGGTCTTTCCCTTCAACAAGTTTCCCAACACCGATGTGCTGCTGGGGCCGGAGATGCGCTCCACCGGCGAGGTCATGGGCATTGCCGACGACTTCGGCTCGGCATTCCTCAAGTCACAGGCCGGAGCGGGCGGTCCCCTGCCGATGACCGGCCGGGTCTTCCTCAGCGTGAAGGACAAGGACAAGCCGGCGACCGTGGCGCTGGCCCGGCGCTTCCTGGAGATGGGCTTCACCGTTGAGGCGACGCGGGGCACGGCGGGCCACCTGGCGCAGCACGGGGTCGCCGTGGACGTCGTGAACAAAGTCTTCGAAGGCCGGCCGCATATTGTGGACCACATCAAGAACGGGGAGATCCACCTCGTCATCAACACGGTGGGCGACAAGGCCTCCCAACTGGACTCCGCGTCGCTCCGCCGCGCCGCGCTGGTGCAGAACGTGCCGTATCAAACCACGATGGCCGGCGCCCGCGCGACCCTCATGGGCATTGAGGCCGGGCTCAAACGCAAGCTGACCGTCAAGCCGCTCCAGGAATATTACGCGTAACCGAGGATCACCGGACGATGGCAAAGACACCGATCACCAAGAAAGGATACGCCGCGCTGCAGGCGGAGCTCGAGCGGTTGAAGAAAGTCGAGCGGCCGAAGAACATCAAGGAGATCGAGGAGGCGCGGGGCCACGGCGACCTGAGCGAAAACGCGGAGTACCACGCCGCGAAAGAGCGGCAGAGCCACATTGCAGCGCGCACCCGCGATCTGGAGCACAAGCTGGCGGAGGCCCAGATCATCGACACGTCGAATTTCTCCAACGAGAAGGTGGTCTTCGGCGCGACCGTGACGGTGAGGGACGTCCAGACGGAAAAAGAGCAGCGCTACACGATCGTCGGCCAGGATGAAGGGGACTTGAAGAACGGGCGGATTTCGGTTCAGTCGCCGGTCGGGCGCGCCCTCATCGGCCGGCGGGTCGGGGACACCTTCGAGGTTAAGACGCCGGCGAAGGTGGTGGAGTATGAAGTGCTCATCATCTGCTTCGAGGAATCCTAAGGCGGGACGATGGCGGCCGCATCGGCCATCCCACTGATCACCCTCCTCACTGATTTCGGCACGGCCGACACCTTCATCGGCAGCATGAAGGGCGCCATCCTGGGGATCAATCCCGAGGCGCGCATCGTGGACCTCACCCACGAGGTGCCCGCGCATAACATCCGCGCCGGCGCGTACCTCCTCCAGACGGCCACGCGCTATTTCCCACCCGGCACGATCCACGTAGCGGTGGTGGACCCCGGCGTGGGCAGCGAGCGTCGGCCGCTGCTGGTGTCCACGTCCACCCAGCACTTTCTCGCGCCCGACAACGGTCTCCTGAGCTATGTCCTCGCCGAAGAGCCGGATGCCGAAATCCGGGAGCTAACCGCACAGAAATATTTTCTCGCCGCCATCGGGCCGACCTTTCACGGGCGCGATCTCTTCGCGCCGGTGGCGGCCTGGCTCGCGCAGGGCGAGCCGCTGGATGCCTTCGGGCCGAGGATCAAGGACGCGGTGCGGTTCGAGATCCGCCGCCCGGTGATGGCCAAGGGGCGGCTTGTCGGTGAGGTCCAGCACATCGACCGGTTCGGCAATCTCATTACCAACATCGGCTATACCGAGCTGCGGGACCTGACCGACATGGATAACTGGCTGAGCCTGCAGGTGAAGGTGCGGCGGGCTACGGTAAAAGGGCTCCAGCGGTGCTACGCGGACGCGAAGCCCAAGAAGCTCGCCGCGCTCGTCAACAGCGACGGCTGGCTGGAGCTCTTCTGCAACCAGCGCCGCGCCGACAAACTCGCCAAGGCCAAAATGAGCGACAAGGTCGAAGTCCGCGTGCCGAAATGAAGAAACCATTCACCACGATCGCCGCTGGGGTTTTCGCCCTGATTGCTCTGTTGCATATTTTCCGGCTGGCCTTCGGCTGGGAAGTCACGTTTCAGGGAAGCGTCATTCCCCTGTGGGTGAGCTGGTTGGGGGTTGTTATCGCCGGCGGCCTGGCAGTCATGGTCTGGCGTGAATCAAGGTAGGAGCGGCTATGTCGCAAACAGAGGAGGACAAAACATGACCCGAAGATGGCACGCATCTGGAATGAGCGGGTTCGTGCTGGCGATAGCGCTGATCTTCACGGCAGGCACCTCACCCGCCGTTGAGCAAACCGAGCCGGGCAAAATGGAAATGTTTGAGCAGATGAAAAACGAGATGCGCCAACTGGAGGACAAGCTGGAGCAGGAACGACGCGCGCTTCAGGACAAGTGCAAGCAAGACATGCGCGCCATGCAGGACCGGCATCACAGCGAAAAGGAAGCCTTGCGGCAGAAATACATGGGCAGCAAGAAATGAAATAGCCTTATGGTTGCGCTGAAGACCTTGCTTTTCACGATCCTGGTCCCCGGGACGGTGACGGTCCTCATTCCATATCTGTTGCTTTCCTCAGATGTCCGGCAGTGGTTCCCAGTGAAATTTGGTGTCGTCCGGTTCTTGGGGCCGGTGTCGATGCTAGTGGGCATACTTATCTACCTCTGGTGCGCCTGGGACTTCACGTTCACCGGCAGAGGTACGCCGGCGCCGATTGATCCACCAAAAGAACTTGTTGTGAAAGGGCTCTATCGCTATATCAGAAATCCAATGTACGTCGGAGTTCTGCTTATCTTGCTGGGCGAAGCGCTTCTGTTCGAATCTGTGATTGTGCTCCTCTACGCACTCCTGTTACTCTCCGCCGCCCACCTGTTCGTAGTCTTCTACGAGGAGCCGACGCTGGCGCGAATGTTCGGGGCGTCGTATGAGCGGTACCGCCAATCCGTCCGGCGATGGCTTCCACGCGTTCTGATGAAAGAGAAAGACTAACACCATGCCGTTGCTGATGATTCCACGGGCACGCCGATCATGCTGGGGACGCCGGCCAGGCCGATGGCGGAAGCCCTCCGAACGGCTTGACACAATGTGGTCATATGGTATACTTATTCATGACCACATCGAGGTGAACTGACCATGCGCACCGTCAACGTCGCGAAACTTAAAGCCAAGCTGAGTGAATATCTCCGCGCCGCCAAGACCGGCGAGACCATCCGCATTCTCGATCGCCGCCATGAAGTCGCGACGCTCACCGGCATCTCCATTCCGGAAGGAGTACGCGTTGCGCACGCCCTGGTTAAGCAAGGCATTGCTGAGTGGCATGGAGGAAAACCGCTCGTCAAGCCACTGAAACCCAGAAAGGGGCCCGCGATGATCGCCGACGCCGTGTTGGAAGATCGCGGGTGATTCTTTACCTCGATACGTCCAGCCTACTCAAGCTCTACCTGGACGAACCGGGAACCAAAGAAGTTCAGTCGAGACTGGACCGCGCAGATGTCGTGGCAACGTCCATCATCGCCTATCCTGAAGCACACGCTGCTTTGGCCAGACGCCATAGGGAAGGATCCCTTACAAGGCACGAATTCACGGCTGTTCTGGAAGAGTTTCGCGACACCTGGTACCGCTTTCTTGCAGTGATCCTCTCGACACCCGTCTATGTAAGGGCTGGTAACTTGACCGTCACATACGGTCTTCGCGGAATGGATGGAATTCACCTTGCCTCATGTGTTGAACTACTGAAGGATGGTGACCGAGTTGAGTTTCTCTCCCATGACCTCAAGCTGACGCGCGCCGCTGCCAGGGAATTAAAAAAGCAGAAGCGATAATCTGCTTGCAACAACCTGCAAGGCCCGCGCAGGGGAGTGAGAGGCTTTTCCCCTACCACCTTCTCGTCTCCCCATGCTTCAGCGCCCAGATCCGGCTCGGGTCGAGGCCCAGGCGCTTCACCTCGGCTTCCAAGCGCTGGAGCGGCTCTTCGAGCGGCTCCTCGGTGAGGTCGAAGGTGCCCCAGTGGATCGCGACGAATCGGCGTCCCTTCACATCTGCGAACACCTGAAGCGCCTCTTCCGGGGTGAGGTGGGTCATCTTCATGATGGCCGGCGGCATGTATGCGCCGATCGGAATGGCAGCGAAGTCGAAAGGGCCGAGGCGGCTGCCGATCTCCTTGAAGACATCGTAGTAGCCGGTGTCGCCGGCGAAGAACAGTCGCTTCGCGCGGCCCGCCACGGCCCAGCCGCTCCACAGCCGCTGGTTGCGATCCCAGGGCGTCCTGGACGAAAAGTGCTGCGCGGGTACGCACGTGATCGTGAGCCCCTTCATGGCGCGATTGTCCCACCAGTCGAATTCTTCGACATTCGTAATTCCCAGGTCGACGAACCAAGCCTTGAGGCCCAAGGGCACGAGAAACAAAGGCTGGTGCGTCGCCGCCAGCCGGGTGATCGTGGGCACATCCAGATGGTCATAGTGGTCGTGGGAAATGAGTACCAGATCAATGGGGGGCAGATCCTCGAATTGAATCCCCGGAGGCATCACCCGCCGGGGGCCGGCGAATGAGACCGGGCTGGCCCGGTCGGACCACTGCGGATCGGTGAGGATGGTGATCCCGTCGAGCTGGATGAGCAGCGTGGAGTGTCCGACCCACGTGACCGTCGGCTCCGTCCGGTTCGCCTTCAGCCATTGCAAATCGCCCGTCGCCAGCGGAAACTGGACGGATCGGGGATGGAAAGTCGTGGCCCAGGCGCGGGACGAGAGGTACTTGATCCGGTTCCACAGGCTCGGGGTCGAGAAGGCCGGATTCGCGTTCCGGAACCCCCGCTCGAACTTGTGGGCCTGGACCCCCTGTTTGCGGCCTTCCGCACCTCCGCAGCCCGCTTGGGCGCCAAGGAGGAGCGCCACCGCCAGCAATGCCGCCGGGAAAGAAAAACCGGGTTTCACGATCCGATAGTATACGAGAACCTTTGGAGCGAAGCACCAAAGCAAACCGCATGATCCGGGAAATCCTTCTATGGATGCTCGTGATAGTCGGCGTCCTGCCGCTGGTGAATCTGATCATCGGCGTGCACCCGCCGAGGTTTTCAACCGACGATGGCCCCGGGCGCTATGGATTGCGGTACGAACCGGTGTCGTTTCGGACATCCGACGGCTTGACGTTGCGCGGCTGGTTCATTCCGGCCGCCCGTACGGCATCGGGCGTGAAGAAGCAGCCGGCCGGCTGCGCCACCGTCCTGGTCGGGCACGGGTATCCGTTCGACAAGGCGAACATCCTGGGGCACGCGGTGTTCCTGCACGAAGAGTTCAATCTGCTCGTGATGGATTTCCGGTACTTCGGGGAAAGCGAGGGGGCCTACACGACGGTCGGCATCCATGAAAAGCGGGATGTGACGGCGGCCGTGACCTACGTCAAAACCCGACGCGAGGTGGACCCCACGCGCATCGGCGCGATGGGCTTCTCGCTGAGCGCGGCGACCTTCATCCTGGCGCGGCATCCCGAGGTCAAGGCCATCGTGGCGGACAGCCCGTATGCCTCGCTCGAGCAGGTGATTGCGCGCCAGTTTTTCATCTTCCCCGGTCCCACGAAGTGGCCTTTGGTGGCGCTGACCCGGCTCTATGCGAAAGTGCTCCTGGGCATCGACGTGCGGGAAGCGGCCCCGGCCGAGGCAGTCCGGCAACTGAAAGTTCCGCTGTTCCTTATCCATGGCGGCGCCGACTCGCAGATTCCCGCTGCCCACTCCAGGCAGATCGCCGCCAACGCGGACCCGGCGACGACCGAGCTGTGGGTCGTACCGCACGCCGACCACGGACACGCTCATGCCCTCGAAGAGCACCAGTACGAGACGCGAGTCCGCCAGTTTTTCCGCCGGCATCTGTGCGTCGACGCAGGCCCGGCGGCCCCGACAGGCTTGAGTGATCGGCTTGACGCGACGAGACCGGGGCGGTAAAGTCCCTCCACGGTTTTTTACTAGCTTATGCCTCTGCTGACCATCCCATCAGGCACGCCGATCATGCTGGGGACGCCGGCCAGGCCGATGGCGGAAGATTTACTCCAGTCGATCGGCACGATGCTGTTGAACGTGGCCGGCGTGCGGGAAGCCCACCTGCCCCAGTGCTTCGCCATGGACGTCATGGAACGGCCCGCGCAGGTACTGGTGGTGGTCATCGAGCCTGACGTGTCTTCTGAGGATGTCATGGATGAAGTTTTGCTCGGCTTGACCGCCGTCCTGCCGGACGAAATCCAACTGGACGTATGGTCCATGGACTCCCGGCATTCGCTGCTGGCCTCGGTCCAGGCCACAAACTGCCGCTTGATGTGACATTGAACAATGCGCGTGCGGATAATCCTCCTCGTCTGCTCTTTCCTTTTCGCCTCGTTGGTCCTTGCCCAAGACAACGCGATCGTGCCGGGCGACAATCTTGTCGTAGAAGGCATCCCGCCGGTGCCGGCGTCGCTCGCTGAGGCGGTGGGCCGCTACACCGAGTTCCGCCGGGCGGCCTTCCTGAGCTGGCATCCCGCCAGGCGCGAGATGCTTATCCGCACGCGCTTCGCCGAGACCACACAGATCCATCGGGTGCAGACGCCCGGTGGGGACCGCGCCCAACTGACCTTTTTCGCCGATGCGGTCCGCGGCGCGTCGTACCCGCCGAAAGGCGGGGACTGGTTCGTGTTCGCCAAGGACAGCGGCGGCAACGAATTCTATCAGCTCTATCGCTACGATATGGGAACCGGCGCCAGCACCCTTCTGACCGACGGGAAGTCGCGGAACAGCAATGCCGTCTGGTCAAGCGGCGGCGATCGGCTGGCGTACAGTTCGACCCGCCGCAACGGCAAGGACCAGGACCTCTACGTTGTGAACCCCGCCGACCCGAACAGCGACCGGCTGCTTGCCCGGCTGGACGGCAGCGGGTGGAGAGCGCTGGACTGGTCGCCGGAAGACCGTTCGCTGCTTGCGCTCGAGTTTGTCTCGATCAACGAGAGCTACCTGTGGCTGTTTGACGCGGCCACCGGTGCGCGCACCCTGCTCACACCGAAGGGCGGCCCCGAGCCGGTGTCCTACGGCGGCGGCCGGTTCAGCAAGGACGGCAAGGGCCTGTACGTCACGACGGACCGGGAGTCGGAATTCCACCGGCTCGCGCACGTCGAGCTCGCCACGATGCAACACGCCTACCTCTCGGACGCCATCGCGTGGGGTGTCGAGGACTTCGCCCTTTCGCGCGACGGCAAGTGGCTGGCCTTCGTGACCAATGAAGACGGCGTCAGCATCCTGCGCGTCCTGGACACCGCCGCGGGCCGGGAGCAGCCCGTGCCGAAGCTCCCCACCGGCCTGATCTCCGGCCTTCAGTGGCATGACAACGGCGCCGACCTCGGCTTCACCGTCGAGACCGTCCGCTCACCGGCCGACGCGCACTCCTTCAACATTGAAACGGGCAGGCTGGAGCGCTGGACTTCCAGCGAGACAGGCGGGCTGCGGACCGACAATTTTCCGGAACCTGAACTGGTCCGCTGGACAAGCTTCGACGGACGCGCGATCTCCGGCTTTCTCTATCGGCCGCCGGCGCGGTTCGCCGGCAAGCGCCCTGTCGCCATGAGCATCCACGGCGGGCCGGAAAGCCAGGCCCGCCCGCACTTCCTGTCCCGGCACAACTACTGGCTGAACGAGCTCGGCGTGGCTCTCCTGTACCCGAACGTCCGCGGATCGGCCGGCTACGGCAAGACCTTTCTCAAGCTCGACAACGGCCGGCTCCGGGACGACGCCTACAAGGACATCGGCGCGCTGCTCGACTGGATCACGACCAGACCGGAGCTAGACGCCGGTCGCGTGATGGTCTTCGGGACGAGCTACGGCGGGCACATGGCGCTCGCGGTGGGGACCCGCTACAGCGACCGGATCCGCTGCCTGCTGGACATCGTCGGCATCTCGAACATCGTCACGTTTCTGGAGAACACGGAAAGCTACCGGCGCGACCTGCGCCGCGCGGAGTATGGAGACGAGCGCGATCCGGAGATACGCGCGTTCCTCGAGCGTATCGCGCCCGTGAACAACGCGGACAAGCTGAAGAAGCCGCTCTTCGTCGTCCAGGGGAAGAACGACCCGCGCGTGCCGCCGAGCGAGGCGGAGCAGATGGTCGCGACGGCCAGGAAGAACGGCACGCCGGTATGGTACCTGATGGCCAGGGACGAGGGACACGGCTTCTCAAAGAAGAAAAACGCGGATTTCCTCTTTTACGCCGCGGTCCTCTTCATGCAGGAATATTTGTTGAAGTAACCCTCACAATAGCTTTCGTCACGATGCCCGCCATCTGCCGCAGTTCCTTCATGGTCGTGCTCAGCGGCGGCATGAGGACGATGATGTTGCCGAGGGGACGGATGAGCAGGCCCAGCGTTCGCGCCTCATCGGCGACGCGCATGCCGACGCGCTCGGCAGGCAGGTAGGGCTCCTTCGTCGCGCGGTTCCTCACCAGCTCGATCCCCACGATCAAGCCGATCTGCCGGATGTCCCCGACGTGCAGATGCTCACGGAGCGGCTTCAGCAGGCGGTCGAGCGCCGCGATCTTCGGCCGGAGCCGATCGAGCGTCCGTTCCTTCTCGAAAATATCCAGGTTCGCCCGGGCGACCGCGCAGCCCAGGGGATTGCCGGTGTAGCTGTGCCCGTGAAAGAAGGTTTTGAACTCCTCGTAGCGCCCGAGAAACGCCCGGTAAATATTCTCCGTGGTCAACGTCGCGGCCAGCGGCAGGTAGCCTCCGGTCAGTCCCTTGCTGACGGCCATGAGGTCCGGCGTGATCCCCTCGTGCTCGCAGGCAAACATCCGGCCGGTCCGGCCGAAGCCCGTCGCCACCTCGTCGGCGATCATCAGCACGCGGTAGCGAGTGCAGAGCTTGCGGAGGCGGGTCAGGTAGCCGGGCGGCATCGTGATCATCCCGCCGGCCGCCAGCAGCATCGGCTCGACGATCAGCGCCGCGATCTCGTCATGGTGCCGTTTGAGCACATCCTCGACGGAATCCGCGCAGGCCACTTGGCATCGGGGAAACGTCAGTCCCATCGGGCAGCGGTAGCAGTAGGGGGCATGCGCTTCGAAGGACGGGCGCAGCAGCGGCTTGAACCGCTCGTGAAAAAGCGGGATGCCGCCCACGCCGACCGCGCCCAGCGTGTCGCCGTGGTAGGCCTGCCCCAGGTGCAGGAATTTCGTCTTGGACCTGTCGGGGCCACCGCGCAGCCGCCAGTACTGGAAGGCCATTTTGAGAGCCACTTCGACGGCGGTCGATCCGTTGTCCGAATAGAACACCCGCGAGAGCCCGCGCGGCGCGATACCCACCAGTCGCTTCGCCAACTCGATGGCCGGGACGTTCGAGAGGCCCAACAGCGTCGAGTGCGCGATGCGCTTCAGTTGAGCGGTCAGCGCCCGGTCCAGCGCCCCCTTGCGATGGCCGTGGAGATTGACCCAGATCGAGGACACGCCGTCCAGGTAGCGGCGGCCGTCAGTGTCTTCGAGGTAGGCCCCTTGGCCTCGTTCGATGATCAGGGGAGCGGTCGCGACCCAGTCCCGCTGCTGGGTAAAGGGGTGCCAGAGGTATCGGCGATCCTCGGCCTGAAGCCTCTGGGTGCGGGCCTTGCGCGACATGAAGGATGGGCCATTATAGGGAGGGGAATCGGCTTTGACAATCCACCGAAAAATGATTATAATCAGCGAGCTTAGGCGTTCAAGGAATCCCCATTTTGCAGGCACATATCCGCAACTTTTCCATCATTGCGCACATAGACCACGGGAAGTCGACTCTCGCAGATCGGTTGCTCGAATACACCGGCGCCATCACCCCCAGGGAATCGCGCGAGCAGATCCTGGATGCGATGGACCTGGAACGTGAGCGCGGGATCACCATCAAGGCCCACACGGTCACGGTCCGGTACAAAGCCGAGGACGGCAACGAGTACTTGCTGAACCTGATCGACACACCGGGCCATGTGGACTTCACCTATGAGGTGTCGCGCAGCCTGGCCGCCTGCGAGGGGGCGCTGCTCCTGGTGGACGCCTCGCAGGGCGTCGAGGCCCAGACCATCGCGAACGCGCACCTGGCGGTCGACAACCACCTCACCATCATCCCGGTCGTCAACAAGGTGGACCTGGCCAGCGCCGACGTCGAAGGCACCAAGCGGCAAATCGAGGACGTGATCGGCCTGGACGCACACGATGCGATCCCGACGAGCGCCAAGGCGGGGCGCGGTACGAGGGACGTCCTCGAAGCGATCGTGCGCCGCATTCCTCCCCCGGCGGGCGACCCGCAGGGGCCGCTCAAAGCGCTCGTCTTCGATACCTGGTTCGACAACTACCAGGGCGTGACGGTCCTGGCGCGGGTGGGGGACGGCGCGATCGTCCCGGGCATGAAGGTCCGCATGATGGGGACCGATCAGGTGTTCGAAGTCCTCGAGGTGGGGGTCTTCAACCCAAAGCGCATCAAGCAGGACCGGCTCGACACGGGCGAGGTCGGCTACGTCGTGGCCGGCATCAAACGCATCGGCGACACGCGCATCGGCGACACGATCACCGAGGCCGACCGGCCGACGGCGACCCCGTATCCGGGTTACAAGGAAGCCAAGCCCATGGTCTTCTGCGGCCTCTACCCGACGGACAGCGATCTGTTCGAGGACTTGCGCGACGCGCTAGAAAAACTGCGCTTGAACGATTCCAGCTTCGTCTATGAACCCGAAACCTCGCTGGCGCTGGGCTTCGGCTTCCGCTGCGGGTTTTTGGGCCTGCTCCACATGGAGATCATCCAGGAGCGCCTGGAGCGGGAGTACGGGCTGGACCTGATCAGCACGACGCCCACCGTCGTGTACCGGGTGACGACGACCACGGGCGAGGTGTTGCACATCGACAACCCGACCAAGCTGCCGCAGCCCAACCATATCGAACGGTTCGAGGAACCGTTCATCAAGGCCACGATCATCACGCCGGAGGCCTACGTCGGAAATCTGTTATCGCTCTGCCAGGAGCGCCGGGGCACGCAGATAAGCCTGACGTACCTGAGTCCCACGCGGGTCATGCTGGTGTACGAGATGCCGCTGAACGAGATCGTGCTGGACTTCTACGACCGCCTGAAGTCCAAGACGCAGGGGTATGCCTCGCTGGACTATGAGATCATCGGCTACCAGCCGGCGGAGCTGGTCAGGGTGGACCTGCTGTTGAACGGGGAGAGCGTAGACGCGCTTTCGTTCATCGTCCACCGCGACAAGGCCGTCACCCGCGGCCGCCAGGTGGCCGAGAAGATGAAGGAGTTCATTCCGCGCCAGATGTTCGAGGTGGCGATCCAGGCCGCCATCGGCAGCAAGATCATCGCCCGGGAAACCGTCGGCGCCATGAAGAAGAACGTGACCGCGAAATGCTACGGCGGCGACATCACCCGCAAAAGGAAGCTATGGGAGAAGCAGAAGGAAGGCAAGAAAAGGATGAAGCAGGTCGGCCGGGTGGAAGTGCCCCAGGAGGCCTTTCTGGCCCTGTTGAAGGTGACGGACTAGCCGTTCCGTCGATCGAGCCGGCCCCGCTCCTCACCGCGACCACGGAAGGGGAGACCCTCGCGCCCGCCCGGAGCAAACCGCTCTGGCGGGAGTACGCCGAGGCGATCGCCATCGCCATCGTCCTCGCCCTGTTCATCCGGACGTTCGTCGTGCAGGCGTTCAAGATTCCCTCGGGCTCGATGATCCCGACGCTGCTGATCGGGGATCACCTCCTGGTCAATAAAATGTCGTATGGCTTACAGTGGCCGCGGGATTGCAGGATCACCTTGGCATTCAGGATGGATCCCATTCCCGGGTTGACCTGCTACACCTCGAGCACTTTCATTCCACTGGGGGAACCGCAACGCGGCGATGTCATTGTGTTCAGATTCCCGGACGATGAAGACAAAGATTTTATCAAGCGCGTGGTGGGCATGCCCGGCGATACGGTGGAGCTTCGCAACAAGCGCGTCTGGATCAACGGGGAGCTTCTGCCCGAGCCGTACGTTCAGCACGCGGACCCCAATATACAGGGACACCCACGCGACAATCTCCGCCCGCTGACGGTCCCGCTGGAGTCCTACTTCGTGATGGGCGACAATCGTGATCATAGTATGGATAGCCGGTTCTGGGGATTCGTCAAGCTCCGGAAGATCAAAGGCAAGGCCTTCTTCATTTACGCGTCGTTTAAGGAGCAAGGGCTGGGGTTGCGGTGGGAACGCCTCGGAAAGGCCATCCGATGAAGGCCGCCGCGCTCCGCGCCTACCTCAAGAAATTCCGGCACGGGAAAGTCCTGGTCGTGGGCGACCTGATCCTGGATCAATACATCTGGGGACAGGTCAACCGGATCTCCCCCGAGGCGCCCGTTCCGGTCGTGACCGTGTCGTCGGAGTCGCTCCAGTTGGGCGGGGCGGCCAACGTGTCGAATAACATCCGCTCGCTCGGCGGACGGGTCGACCTGTGCGGGGTGGTCGGCGCGGACGACGGCAGCCGGCAATTTCTGCAGGTCCTGGAGCGCCAGGGCATCGGGCGCGACGGTATCCTGGCCGACCGGGATCGCCCCACGACGAGGAAGACGCGGGTCGTGGCGCACAACCAGCAACTGGTCCGGTTCGACACCGAAAATGCCGAAGCCATCAGCGGCGTGCTGGAGGCGCGGATCAGCCGCTACGTGGCGGCCTGCATCCGCTCGGCCTCGGCGCTCGTCGTCTCGGACTACGCCAAAGGCGTGGTGACGCCCCGGGTCATGGCCGACCTCACGGACCTGGCCACCCGGCACGGCATCCCGGTCATCGTTGATCCCAAGGTCGCGCACATCGGCCGGTACAAGGGCGCCACGGTCATCACGCCGAATCACCTCGAAGCCGTCCAGGCCGCGGGACTGCACGGCGACGACGAGGCGACCCTGTTGGAGGCCGGACGCCAATTGCACCAGCGCCTGGGCTGCCAGGCCGTCCTGATCACGCGGGGCGAGCGGGGCATGAGCCTGGTTGAAGGCGGCGGGAAGGTGACGCACATCCCGACCGTCGCGAGACAGGTCTTTGACGTGACCGGCGCGGGGGACACCGTGGTCGCCACGCTGGCGCTGGCGCTGTCCGCCGGCGCGTCCATGCGTCAGGCCGCGATCCTGGCCAATCAGGCCGCCGGCATCGTCGTCGGGATGGTGGGGACGGGCACGGTCACCGCCGCCCAACTCGAGGAGGCGCTGCTCCATGGTTGAGGCCGCCGGGCAGACCCGCGCCACCGTGACCGTGGTGATTCCGGCCCGGTACGCCTCCAGCCGGTTTCCGGGCAAGCCGCTGGCCCGGCTGGGAGACAAACCCATGATCCAGCAGGTCTACGAGCGGGCCCGCGCGGCGCGCGGCGTGAATCGGGTCGTCGTGGCGACGGACGACGCCCGCATTCGTGAGTGCGTCGCGGGATTCGGCGGCGAGGCGATCGTCACGGGGAGTGATCTCCGGTCCGGCTCGGACCGCGTCGCAGCCGTCGCCGGTGAGATTCCGGCGGACGCCTATGTCAACCTGCAGGGCGATGAAATTCCGCTGGACCCCGGGTTTCTGGAAGACCTGATCCTGCCGTTCGTCGCATCGGACGCGGCGGTCGGAACTCTCAAGCAGGCCATCACGGAGGAGCGCGATCTGCTGAACCCGAACGTCGTCAAGGTCGTCACGGACGGCAACGGTGACGCGCTCTACTTCTCGCGCAGCCCCATTCCGCACCTCAGGGACCGCCGCGCAGGAGACAGCGGCCTTGTGCCGGGCCTGCATTGGAAGCACCTCGGCATCTATATCTACCGCGCCGCGGCGCTGGCCCGCTTCGCCAAGCTGCCGTCCGGGACCCTGGAGGTAACCGAGCAATTGGAACAACTCCGGCTGTTGGAAGCCGGGATCCGGATACGGGTCTGGGAAACCAAGCACGTCTCGTTGCGTGTGGACACCCCAGAAGACTTGGAGCGGGCTGAACATATTCTTACGGGAGGAAAGCCGGCATGGCGAAATTCATCTTTGTGACCGGGGGCGTCGTGTCGTCGTTGGGGAAGGGCCTGGCCTCGGCGTCGATCGGGAACCTCCTGGAAAGCCGGGGGGCCCGCCTGACCTTCCTGAAAATTGATCCGTATATCAATGTTGATCCCGGTACGATGAACCCCTACCAGCACGGGGAGGTCTACGTCACGGAAGACGGCGCGGAGACCGACCTCGATTTGGGGCACTACGAGCGTTTCACCTCCGTGACCGTCGGGCGGCGCAACAATTTCACGACGGGGCGCATCTACTACGACGTGATCATGAAGGAGCGTCGCGGGGATTACCTGGGCGGGACGGTCCAGGTGGTCCCGCACATTACGGACGAGATCAAGCGCTCCATCCGCGCGCTGGCGGACGGGGTGGATATCGTGATTTGCGAGATCGGGGGGACGGTCGGCGACATCGAGAGCCTGCCGTTTTTGGAAGCCATCCGCCAGCTGCCGTACGACGTGGGGCGCGACAACGTCCTGTATGTCCATGTCACGCTGGTGCCCTATCTCGGCACCGCGGGCGAGATCAAAACCAAGCCGACCCAGCACAGCGTCAACAAGCTGCGTGAGATCGGGATCCAGCCCCACATCCTCCTGTGCCGGACGGACCGGTATCTGCCCCCCGAGCTCAAAGAGAAGATCGCGCTCTTCTGCAACCTGCAGAGGGATGAAGTGATCACGGCGAAAGACGTGGAGACTCCCTATGAAGTCCCCTTGGTCTTTCACAAGGAGGGGCTGGACAATCTGATCGTGAACCACTTGCACTTGCAGCTCAAAGAACCCGATCTCCGCCAGTGGGACAGCCTGGTCCAGCGGATCAAGCGCCCCCAGCATGAGGTCACCATCGCCCTGGTCGGCAAGTACGTCGGCCTGAAGGAGTCCTACAAGAGCCTGACCGAAGCGCTCGTGCATGGGGGTATCGACTCCGAGACGCGGCCGAACATCCAGTGGGTCGAGTCCGACGACATCGAACGGCGCGGCCCCGATCGCGTGCTGGCCGGCGTGGACGGCGTCATCGTGCCGGGCGGCTTCGGCAACCGGGGGATCGAAGGAAAGATCCAGGCCATCCGCCACGCACGGGAAAAGCAGGTGCCGTTCCTGGGCCTCTGCCTCGGCATGCAATGCGCCGTCATCGAGTTCGCCCGCAACGTTGCCGGGCTGAAGGACGCCAACAGCTCTGAATTCATTCCGGAAGGGCCGACCTCCGTCATTGATCTCATGTCCGACCAGCGGGCGGTGGAGGACAAGGGCGGCACCATGCGGTTGGGCTCCTATCCCTGCGTGCTGGAAAAGGGCTCACGGGCGCACGAGGCCTACGGCGCCACGGAGATCCAGGAACGCCACCGCCACCGCTACGAGTTCAACAACGCCTATCGAGATCACCTGAGCAAGCACGGATTGGTTCTCAGCGGGCTCTCGCCCGACGGCCGGCTGGTGGAGATCGTGGAACTGCAACAGCATCCCTGGTTCCTGGCCACACAGTTCCATCCCGAGTTCAATTCTCGCCCGCGCCGGCCGCATCCCCTGTTCAAGGGGTTCATCCAGGCCGCGCTCCGGCGCAAGGTCGGGGGGTGACCCGGCCCATGCAGACGGTCGAGATCGCCGGGTTCACGGTCGGGGAGGGGCGGCCCCATCTCGTCATCGCCGGGCCCTGCGTGATCGAAGACGCCGGCCTGGTCATGGAAACGGCCAAAGAACTGAAGCGTATCACCGGAGAATTAAAGCTTCCCTTTATCTTGAAATCTTCCTATGACAAGGCCAACCGGAGCTCGGGCCAATCGTTTCGCGGGCCGGGGATCAAGGAAGGGCTGCACATCCTCGACCGCGTGCGTGACCAGGTAGGCGTGCCTATTCTGTCGGACGTCCATTCGGCCGAGGAAGCGATGGAGGCGGGGAAAGTCCTGGACGTCCTCCAAATCCCGGCCTTCCTGTGCCGGCAAACCGACCTCCTGGTCGCGGCGGCCCGGACGGGCAAGGTCGTCAACGTGAAGAAGGGCCAGTTTCTAGCCCCCTGGGACATGGCCAACGTCGTTCAGAAAATCGAGGAGGCGGGCAACCGGCGAATCCTCTTGACCGAGCGGGGCGCCTCCTTCGGCTACAACAACCTCGTCACGGACTTTCGCGCGCTCCCGATCATGCGGCGCCTCGGCTATCCGGTCATTTTCGACGCGACCCACAGCGTCCAACTGCCGGGCGGGGCGGGCATGCGCTCCTCCGGGCAACGGGAGTTCATCGCGCCGCTCGCCCGCGGCGCCGTCGCAGTCGGCTGCGAGGGAGTCTTCATGGAAGTTCATCCGAACCCCGACAACGCCCTGTCGGACGGGCCCAACATGGTCCCGCTGGCCGAGGTGCGCGGCTTGCTGGAGCAGCTCGTGCGCGTGGCGGCGGCGATCGGGCGTATTCCTGTGTGATCACCCTTTCCACCCAAACTCACGAGCACGCGCCTGCGCCCGCGCAAACCGGCCTGCTGGCGCATTTGCCGAACGCCATCACGGTCAGCCGAATTCTATTGATTCCCGTCTTCGTCCTGGTCTTTCTGGAACCGACACCCTATCGATCCATTGTGGCCGCGGCCGTCTTTGGGCTGGCGGCGCTGACCGACGCCGTGGACGGCTACGTCGCCAGGCGGTGGGGGCAGGTCACCCGACTGGGCAAGCTCCTCGACCCGATCGCCGACAAGCTGCTGGTGTTGACCGCGCTCTTCCTCCTCGTGGACTTCGACCGGGTGGACGCCTGGATCGCCATCGTGCTGGCCGGCCGCGAGCTGGCCGTCACCGGGATGAGGGGCGTGGCCGCCCGCGAGGGCATCATCCTGGCCGCCGAGGCAACGGGCAAGGTCAAAATGGGCGCCCAAGTCGTGGCCATTCTCTTCCTGATTCTGGATGAGGCCGTGCCGGCTTCGTTGAACTTTCACTATTGGGGCACGATTATCCTTCTGGTCTCCCTGGTGCTCTCCTTGATTTCCGCCGCCCAATACGTCCGGCAGTTCGCCCTCCAGATACTTCCACGGGGCGGCTCTCGCACAGGTGGTTCCTGATGGCGACGGCCCTGGCGCTCGCTGTGGTTCTCGGTTACGTCCTGGGCGCGATCCCGGTCGGCATCTTTGCCGGTCGAGCGTTTGCCAATATCGATCCCCGTGAGGCTGGCAGCCGGAATATCGGGTTCACCAACGTCCTCAGAGTGGCCGGAAAAGCCGCGGGGATCGTCACGCTGATTGGAGACTTGGGAAAAGGCGCCTTGGCGGTCCACCTGGCCGGCGTCCTGGCAGGACCTGCCGCCGGTGACGTGATCCTGGCGGCTGGAGCCGCAGCCATCTTGGGCCATATGTTCCCGGTCTTCTTGGGATTCAAAGGGGGAAAAGGGGTGGCGACAGCGTTGGGCGTGCTGCTGGCGGCGGCCCCCTCAATTGGAGGAAGCCTGGTGGCCGTGTGGCTGACTTCCGCGGCCATCTGGAGGATGTCCTCGCTGGCGGCCCTGATCGCGTTCGGAAGCCTGCCGCTCTGGGTGTGGCTGTTTCATCCGACCCTGTCGATGGCGGCACTCTCGACGGGGATCATGATTGCGATCGTGTTCCGGCACCGTGAAAACATCAGCCGGCTGAAAGCGGGGACCGAGTCGAAGTTCGGGCAGCGGGCTTCTGTTGAGAACATGGGGCTTTCAACCAGGAATAATAGTTAACATAATCACGCTTATCCGACATTACGTATGAGTCTCTTCCAATCAACCCGACGCACCATTTCAATCAGTCTGGACGGTGCGAAAGAGGCCGTCATGGCCGTCGCGGAACGTGTCACCCGACGGGTCCAGGTCACGAAACTGCAACTCCAGGCCGAGGACGCCGAGGCGCGTCTCAGGCAGGCCTATGAATCCCTGGGACAGTGCCTGTATGTCGCGCATACCGCCCATTCCCCTGACGCCATGAAGATCGATGCCGCCCTGCCGCTCTGCGAAAGCATCCGGGCGGAGCAGCGTGCCCTGCAGGCGATCCGCGACCGACTGGCGTCCCGGTATGACGACGTTCTCATCGTCCCCTTGATCCGCCTCCAGGAGGATCTGCAGGCAGGCGGCGGCACCATCGAGCGCGTCACCATCACCCCGAACGCCCAGGCCGACGGCAAACCGCTCGGCAACGTGCTGCTTCCCGAGAGCGTCCGGATCGTGCTGGTCAGGCGGAACGACGCGCTCCTCTTCCCCGCCGCCCAGTTGATTCTGCGGGCCGGCGACCAGGTCACCGTCATTGGAAACCGATCCGCGTTTCCAGACGCCCTGCAATCGCTCCTCGCATGAGTAGCCCTCAGGTGTACTTTTTCGGAATCCTTTGTTAGGATAAGAATGGGCGCCCGGAGGGCATGTCTGGCTGAAAGGAGCGTACGATGAAGGTTCGGGACCATCAGAGGCATCAGCGGATGTGGGGATGGGTGGTGTTGTCGGGCCTCCTCCTGTTCGACCCCTTCCCCGGCATCGGCCGCGCAGCGGAAGAACCCGCCGGACTCCGTCTGCTCGAGGAGATCCAGGGGGTCCTCATCACCCTCGCCGATCGGGTCAAGCCGGCGGTGGTCAACATCGCGCCGGTGTCGGCCTCCGTCAAATCAGGCGAAACCCCGCGGGACCGCGGTCCGAACAACCCCGGCACCGGCTCCGGCGTGATCGTGGACAAGGAAGGCTTGATCGTCACCAACAATCATGTCGTCGGCGATGCGAAGGAAGTGGAGGTCCGGCTGTCCGACAAGACCAAGTTCGTCGGCCAGGTGATCGGCCGCGATCCCGACACCGACCTCGCCATCATCAAGATCACTCCCACCGGCGGGCTTCCCACGGTGCCCTTCGGCGACTCCTCAAAAGTCCGCGTCGGCCAGTGGGTCATGGCCGTCGGCAATCCCTTTTCCCTCGACCGGACCGTGACGTTGGGCGTCGTGAGCGGCCTGGAGCGCGATGCCGTCAGGCTGTCCCGGTATGAGGCGTTCATCCAGACCGATGCGTCGATCAATCCGGGCAACAGCGGCGGCCCCCTGTTCAACATCAACGGCGAAGTGATCGGCATCAATACCGCCATCATCAACTATGCGCAGGGCATCGGATTCGCGATTCCCTCCAACATGGTGCAACAGGTCGTCGGACAGTTGCGTGCACGGGGCAAGGTGATCCGTGGCTGGCTGGGCGTCGGGATCCAGGAAGTGACGACGGAACTGGCCGCCAAGTTCGGCATCAAGGAAAACGACGGCGTGCTGGTCAACGATGTCTTTGAGAGTGAACCGGCCGCGCGGGCCGGCCTGAAACCCGGCGACATCATCGCCAAAGTGGACGGGCGCCGGGTGGAAACACCGGCCGGCCTGTCGCGCGCCGTGGCCGGCCTGACGCCCGGCACCAAGATTGAACTCGACGTCATCCGGAACGGCGAGCGCCGCACCGTCACCGTCGATCTGGGTGAGCGCAAGGAGGACGTCGTCGTCGCGGCGATACCGTCCCCTCCCCCCCAGCCGGAGGTCAAGCTCGGACTCAACGTGCAGGACCTCACGCCGGAACTGGCCGACAAGTTCAAGATCAAGGACCAAAAAGGGGTGCTGGTGAGCAAGGTGGATCCCGGAAGCGTCGCCCAGGAACAAGGCTTGCGCGAAGGAGATCTGATCAAGGAAGTCAACCGCCAGACCGTCGCGTCGGTTGAAGAGTTCAAGGCCGCGGTGGGCCAGACGAAGAAAGGCGAGTCCGTGCTCCTGCGCTTGGTCCGGGAGAACCGCGCGTTCTACTCCGTGCTGAATCCCAGGGAAAAATAGCCGCGTCGAGAACCGCTCAGTGCGCGGCGGCGCTCTTGGCGGTCTTGTGCTCCTCGAGCACCTTGGCCAGTAGCTCGCGGGGCACTTCCTCATAGGTGGCAAAGTCCATGGAGTAGGTCGCCCGCCCGCCCGTCAGTGAATTGAGGACAGGCGCGTACTTCAGCATTTCCGCCAGCGGCACCGCCGCCTTGATGATGGTGCCGTGGGCCTTTGGCACCGTGTCCTGAATCCGCCCCCGCTTACTGTTCAAGTCCCCGATCACCGCCCCCATGAACTCATCCGGTGTGCTGACTTCCACCGTCATGATCGGCTCGAGCAGCACCGGCGCGGCCTGCTCCATGGCCTTTTTGAACCCCATGGACGCCGCGATCTTGAACGCCATTTCGGACGAATCCACATCATGGTAGGACCCGTCATACAGCGTGATTCTGAGGTCCACCACGGGGAACCCGCCGAGAAAGCCCTCATGCATGGCCTCCACGACTCCCTTCTCCACGGCCGGAATGAAATTCCGGGGAATGGCGCCCCCCACGATGTCATTCACAAACTCGAAGCCGCCGCCCCGCTTTAAGGGTTCGAGCTTCAACCACGTGTCTCCATACTGCCCGTGCCCCCCCGTCTGCTTTTTATATTTGCCCTGGGCGCTTGCAGCCTTCCTGATGGTCTCCCGATACGGCACTTTCGGCGTGTGAACGTTGACCTCGATGCCGTATTTGCGCTTCAGCTTCTCGAAGGCGACATCCCCGTGCAGCTGCCCCATGGCACTCAGGATCATCTCATGCGTCTCGTTATTTCGGAGGAACTCGAGGGAAGGGTCTTCTTCGACCAATTTATGGAGCCCCAGGCTGACCTTTTCCACGTCCGCTTTGGATTTGGGTTCCAGCGCGAACGACATGAGGGGACGGTTCAACGGCGGCTTGGGAATGCAGAACACCGCATGCTCGCCGGCAAGCGTGTCGCCGGTTTGCGTGTCTTTCAGCTTGGCGATGGCCACGATATCCCCCGCCACGGCCTTCTCGATCGGGGTGTATTTTTTCCCGACTCCGTGGAATAGCCGCCCGCCCTTCTCCTTGATGCTGCGGGTGGCGTTCAGAAAGCCCGCATCCGCCGCCAGGGACCCCGAGTAGACCCGCATGTAATTGAGACGGCCCATGAACGGATCGATGATCGTTTTGAACACGTAGGCGACGAAGGGCGCCGTGCTGTCAACCGGGAGCATGACGGCCTCCTTGCCGTCCCCCTTCAGCGCCTGAACCGGGCAGGCTTTCGCCGACTCCACCGGAGAGGGCAAGACCGACACGATGGCGTTCAGCAGCTCCGTCGAGCCGACGTTTTTCCCCCCGGAGCCGCACAGAACCGGGAACAGCCCGCGGCTCACAACGCCCGCTTTCAATCCCTTCAGCAGCTCCGCCGACGTCAAGGTCCCTTCGCCGAGGTATTTCTCCAGCAGTTGATCGTCCGCCTCCGCCACGTCTTCCATCAGTTTCTTACGGGCCGCTTCGACCTCCCCGCCCATGGCCGCCGGAATTTCGATCTTGTGCCGCTTGCCGCTGCCGTCCGCCGAATACCGGAACGCCTCCCCGCTCACCAGGTCCACGACGCCTTCGAGGGCCACGTCCCTCCCGATCGGGATGCTGAGCGGGACCGTCTTGATTTCCAGCGTCTTTTCGATTTCCTCCACCACCTTTTCCCAGGACGTTCCTTCCTTATCGAGCGCGCTGATGAACATCAGGCTCGGCAAGGAACGCGAGACGGCGTACTCCCACAATTTTTCCAGTTCCGTCTTCACCCCCACGCCGGCGTTGAAGACCCAGAGCGCGGCATCCGCACTGTGGGCGGCTTGTTTGGCCTCGGCCTGGAAGCTGGGCGCGCCCGGGTTGTCCAGGAGATTCAGCGCCGTCTCATTCCAGGGGATCTGGCAGAGGCTGGTCTGGATGGAAACCTTGCGGTGGTGCTCCTCCGGTTCAAAATCCATCGCCGCCGTGCCGGCCGCGACAGTCCCCATCTGCGGGACCGTCCCGCTGGCGCACAGCAGCGCCTCGATCAAGGTCGTCTTGCCGGCTCCACCGTACGAAAGAACGGCAACATTGCGGATGGCCTCAGGCTTGGGTTCCTTCATGGAAAAATCCCCCGTTAGACAAGAATGGCGCCATTCTAGGGGGGGGAGGTGAAAGTGTCAACGGCATCTTTCCCGCCGCCACGCGGCAGCGGGATCACGAGTTTCAGAGAGAGCCGGGCTTGGGGAGGGAGGCGACGAAGCCCCGGCTGAAATGATAGGCCATGCTGGCATCATAGGCGCCGGCGTCGAGGAAGGCCACGTAGTCGCCCTCTTTCACGTAACGCGGGATCCTGGCGGCATCGGCAAGGATATCGAATTCCATGCAGAGCCGCCCCAATACCCGATCGCTCCCATGCCCCCATAGCCCGACCTTCCCGGACGACGTGCGCGAAACGATGCGGTGGGGATGGGACCGCACATCGGGAAGCTCGGCAATGGAGCCGTCAACGACCATCTCTGTGTGCCCTGGAGCCCGCCGGATCTCAAGCACACGCGTCAACAGACACATCGCTCTCTGAGACAGGGCCTTGCCGGGCTCCAGGATGATCCGTTGGACCGTTGGAAGGTGCCGTCGGCAGGCCCCCGCCAATTTCTGAAAGTCCCGGCGCAGGAACGCCGTCCAATCGTCGGGGTGCCAGCCTCCGCCGAAACTGATCGTTGAGGGTCTGGTGCCGATGTGACCGATCATGACCTGGACGGCGGTGATGAAATTCTCGGCAAGATAGCGCCAGGTCCTGACCCCCACCATGCTGCTGGCCATGTGGAAGTGGAATCCGATGCCCTGCCCGGAAGGCAATCGTTTCAGCGTCCGGACGACCTCGCTGAAGACGCGCGGATCGGAGAGGTCGATGCCGAACCGGGAATTGACCGTGGCGGGACGAAGGCGAACGCCGAGACAGCGCGTCTTGACACGTCCGTCCGCCACACGCGGGTACAAGTTGCGCAGCTCTTGGATTGAATCGCAGAAGATCGCGCCATACGCGGGCACTTGGACGCGTTCCGGCCACCACTTGCCCGGACCGTTGAGGACGGTATGCTCCGGGGCAATGCCGTGCTTGATCGCATGCGCCACCTCACATTGCGTGATGGCTTCGGCCCACATACCCGAATCCCGGACCAGGTCGAGCAGCTCGGGCAGCGGGTTGGTCTTGACGCTGTAGGCGATGACGACGCGCGGAGAGGATGCGGATCGCGCAGGGAGGAATTGCGTCGCCTCTTGGAACAGCGAGGCGGCGTAGGATGTCAGGAGAAACCGCCGGGGAGTTTCAACGCCATCGGAACGGAGGATCCGGCCCACATCCTTGAGCGCGCGGGCCGGAAGGGAGTGCGCCACTCCTACCCTTTCGCGCCCTTACCTTGCGCGACGAGGAAAACCGCCTTGGCTTCGAATTTGAGCAGGATCTCGTTCTTCCTGCTGATGACGTTCGTATTGAATTCCTGCATTGACAGCGCTTGCCGGCTGAGCTCGACGGGAACCGTCAATGCCCGGGTCGAAAGCGGCTCCGCCGACGCGCTCCCTGCCATCAATGTCAACGGCACCGCCAGGACCAGTTTCAGGAGGTTTTTGCCTTTCACCGGAACGGCCGGGATCCATGGATTGACGGACACCACCTTGCCGCTGAAGGTTTTCCGGGGAGCGGACCGGCCACGCGTTTTCTTTGCCATCGAGCATCTCCTTCCTGTGTCAAGCGGGGGCATTATACAGGGCAGGGCTTTCCAAAACAACTCGTGTGAACGTCCGGGGCGACGGTATCGGCCCGGCGACTTCTTTCTTCCCCGCCGCCGCCTCGATCAGCCGTGCGGGAAGATTCGAGCCCGCCAGCGCAGCCCCGTAGATCCAGGCGGGGAAGCGAGGATTGCACTCCAGCAGCCACAGCCGGGAAAACGGGTCCCGCACACACTCGATCTCCCCTCCGCCCGACCAGCGCATGACTCGCACGAACGTCCGGAGGCGGCGTTCCAAATCGTCCGGCACGCGGCTCACTCGTCCCGACCAGGCTTTGCCTTCCAAGGTTCTTTCCAGCTTCTCAAGTAGCGCGGCGCCCAGAAACCGCCCGCGCCATGCGGCGAACGCGACCGTGACATCCTGCCCTTCCACATGGGCCTGCAAAAACAATTGTTCCCTCCCTCCCCACACTTCCGCCAGGCGGGACACCGCCGGCACCAATTCGTACCAGGACCAGATCGGCACTGCGCCGTAGGCCGAGCCCTTCACCCAGACCGGCCACCCCTGCTCACGGCAGAACCGTCCGAGCACTGCGTCGGACGAAGACCCGATGGGAAAAAACGGCGGTAACGCCAGGCCGAGCCGCTTGCCAACCCCGCCCGGTGGCTTTGCGGCTATCTTCAGGGCCGGCAGCAAAGGGCACGGCAGATTGGGGCGGTTGCGAAAATGCCGGGCGAGAAGCCGCAGTTCCAAATCCAGGCCGGAAAGCCAGATCTCCCCGCGGGCAAGAACGTCGGCGACGAACGCAACATGCGCAGCCGGGTCGATGGCATGCCAGGGGGGGCGGACGATGCAGTCGTTGAAGTCTTTCCACAGAAGGCCGCTGCTGCGCGCCGAATAGTCCACAGCGACCAGACAGGCCTCGGGAAAAGCCGCGCGTAGGCAGCGGGCAATCCCCACTCCCGGCATGGGGTTCGGTCCGCTGTGGACGCCGCTGATGAAGACCCGCAGGCCGGCCCTGTTTCCGGCTCTCCTCACTTCTGCCGGCCGCCTCCTTTCGCGACGTCCGTGAAAAGCCGATCGAATTGGTCTTCCCGTTCTGCCGCGGACAAATCGTTTCGATCAACCGCCATACGCCGTGCCCGGATTGGACAAGGAGTGAGGCATTCTAGGAGGGCAAGAGAACTGTGTCAACGGGGCCTAGCGCCCGCCGGGAATGATCGGACTTGATCCACCGCCCCGCCAGTGTTGCCGCACTTCAGCCAGAAATTGCCCTCGGTTCTTTTGCATTTTCCGGATGAGCGCGGGAGGGGCGCCCGTATCTTCGTATCGGGTCGCCCAGAGAACCAATTCCGTCAGAACCGGCGCCAGGTCGATCCCCTTCTTCGTCAAGCGATAATTCAACTTTCGCCGATCCTTCGGATCCTGCCGGGGGGTGATGATCCCACAGGCTTCCAGCTTCTGCAGACGATCGGCCAGGATGTTCGTCGCAATCCCTTCGTCCGACCCCAGGAATTCCTTATAGGTCCGGAACCCCCGGATCATCAGGTCGCGGATGACCAACAATGACCAACGATCTCCCAATATTTCAAGGGAAACGCTCAGCGGACAAGCGGACCGATGGGCTGGCTTGGACTTGGTTGACATGCTTCCAGGGTAGCAAATTTTACTTGCATTTGACAAGTAATTTGTTGTAACATGCCCGCAGTACATCTGACCACATTTATCCATTGAGATTCTGCCGCAAGGAGGTTCACCATGCCGGACAGACATCGGGCCCCTGTGAAGCCCACGACGACCGCGCCCAAACCAGCCACCGGTTCAGTCGTCCTGCTCGTCGGCACCCGCAAAGGTGCCTTTCTCTTACGCAGTGATCGCTCCCGCCGAACCTGGAAACTCTCCGACCCGCTTTTCCTGGGGCACATCATCCATCATCTCGTGCTGGACCCGCGGGACAGACGTACGATGCTGATGGCGGCCAGCACCGGCCATCTGGGGCCGACGGTCTTTCGATCGACCGATGCCGGCAAGACCTGGAAGGAGGCCGTCGCTCCGCCCGCGTTCCCTAAGGTTCCCGAAGGCGAGAAGGGCCGTTCGGTGAATCACGTGTTCTGGCTCACGCCCTGCCACGCGAACGAGCCGAACGCGTGGTACGCAGGCACCTCGCCGCAGGGTCTGTTCCGCTCCGACGACGGAGGCGTCACCTGGATACCGTTCTCTTACATCAATGACGATCCGCAGTACCGCGAGTGGATGGGCACCGTGCAGGACGGTACGCCGGACGGCCCAAAGCTGCACTCGATCATCGTGGACCCGCGCGACCCCCGACACCTGTACTTTGCGATGTCCGGAGGCGGCGTGCACGAGTCCATCGACGGCGGTAAGACCTTCACGACCCTCGTGAAAGGGCTCGACGTGGTTCAGGGGTTCGACGCAGCCAACGTGACGTTCCACGACCCCCATTGCGTCCGGTTCTGTCCCAGCAATCCGGACCGGCTGTACCAACAGAACCACTGCGGCATCTACCGGCTCGACCGGCCGTCGGACCAGTGGGTGCGCATCGGAAGGAACATGCCGAAGCAGGTCGGCGACATCGGCTTTCCGATGGTGGTCCACCCGCGCGATCCGGATACCGCCTGGGTCTTCCCGATGGACGGCGGGACCGTGTGGCCGCGGGTGAGCCCGGACGGGAAACCGGCCGCGTACGTCACCCACGATGCCGGCAAGACCTGGAAAAGACAGGACAAGGGCTTCCCCCGGTCGAGCGCTTGGTGGACCGTCAAACGCCAGGCGATGACCAGCGACGTGCACGAACCGGTCGGGCTCTACCTCGGCACCACGAGCGGAGAGGTCTGGGCCAGCCGGGCCGAAGGGGCCACCTGGACCTGCATCGCCCGGCACCTGCCGGAAATCTACTCCGTGGAAGCGGCCGCGCTCGGACGATGAGGGTGCACATCCCCACGCCGCTGCGATCCTACACGGCCCAGCAGGGCGAGGTGCAGGTGGACGGTGCGACGCTGGCCGATATCCTGTCGGCGCTGGATCATCGCTATCCCGGCTTTTGTTTCCGCATCATCACCGAGCAGGACACGATCAGGCCGCACATCAGAATTTTCGTGAACGAAGAGCAGGCGCGAGATCTCACGTCTCCGCTTCAGCCGGACGATCACATCTACATCGTCTGCGCCCTCAGCGGCGGATAAAAGCAGTCTGTCCGGTTTCAATACTGTCGGGTTGCGCCCCTTGCATTGACTTCGTATCATACACACACCCAATGGAAAGCGTCACACGCATCAAGACCAAAGCACCGAGCCCCTACCAGCTCACGGCCATCTACGTGGACACCCACGACACGAAGACTTTCCGTTTCGTCCTTCCGGACAATGCCACCTTGGACATGCTACCCGGCGACCATCTCTACGTGCACGCCACGATCAACGGCAAGGCCGTGAAACGTCCCTACACCCCGTCGTCTCTGCCGGGCACCGTGGGCCACTTCGAGTTGACCGTCAAGCGCTACGAGATGGGCGTCATCTCCAAGTATTTGCACGACCAGCACGTGGGAGACACCGTACTGATGAGCGGCCCCAACATGGGTGGCCATTGGGTGGATGGCATGGCGAAAAAGGTCGGGCTCGTGGCCGGCGGCACCGGCATCACACCGATGATCTCGATCATCCGCTGGATTCTGACGAAACGGCTTGACGTAGAACTGTTCCTAGTCTTCGCCAACAAGACCGAGGCAGACATCATCTTTAGAGAGGAATGGGCGCGGGACGTCCGGGAGCACCCGAACTTCCACTGTTATCACGTGCTGGAAGAGCCGCCGCCAGGGTGGTCGCAGGGGAGTGGGCGGATCACCGCTGACATTCTGCGCCGGCAACTTCCCCCGCCCGGCCCTGAGACCATCATCCTCCTGTGCGGGCCACCGCCGATGGTCGAAGCCCTGGAAGAGACCCTCCGTGGGCTCGGCTATCCAGAGGAGTCCGTCATCCTCCCTTAAGCCCCTCCACTACATGGCGATGTGTTTCTTCAGAATCGCCGAATCCTTAATCGCCGGGTTCGCTGGGGCCAGTTCGGCCGCCTTCTTGAATTCAGTCGTCGCCTCTTCGTGCTTGCCCATCTTGTCGAGCGTCAGACCAAGATTGTAATGGGCCTCAGCCAGGTTGGCATCGGCCTTGATGGCCTTGCGGAAGTGACCTTCGGACACATCCCAGTGGCCTTGCTTATAGTGTCCGACGCCTTCATCGTTATCCACCCGTCCGGCCGAGCTGGCAGGGGACATGAGCGCTGAATCCGCGGTCGGCGTCCCACCACCGGACTTACCGTAGTCGCACGCCACTCCAAGAATGAGGAGCCCAAGGGCGAGCCCAACAGCGAGAAAAATCTGTTTCATGACAACCTCCTTCCAGGGTGTTTATTGATAGAAAACAAATAACCCCTTTGAGGACCAGTCTACTCCTCTCATTTTTCCCTGGACAACTACGATACGTATGGGACTGAAAGAGATGGCCGTGGTGTACGACCTCGAGGCCCGGGATGGCACGCGCGTGGTCCTGGTTGATGCCTATGGGGTGTATGCGAACCCCGAGCTTTCCACCTTCCTGAAGGATGTCCGGATGCGCGAGAATGTGTAGCGCCCGCCACCCGGCCGCTATGGCGCCGCGTCCTTGACCTGGTCGGCCGTCTTGCCGGCGGCCTTCTCCAGCGCGCCCTCGACCGCACGGGACTTATCCACGCAACGGTCTATCTCACATCGCTGGAGCCGGGCCATAAGGAGGAGATTCGCACTCAGCTGCGGGACTCCACGTGGATTATCTCTGGCTCACGCCCCCCAGCGCCCACGGCCCCGTTCCCCGTTACGGGTGACACGGGCACGCGCATTCTACGCGCCAGCGCGCTTACCGACCGCCACCCCGACCCACTCGCTGGTCGTCGGTCCCGCTCCGAACAACGCCCACGGGGAACCCCAGGAATAGGTGAACGACCGCTTACCCGGAATGGGTGGGATCTCCACCGCCACGACCCACTGGGGCGAGGTCATGATGATCCAGCCCTCACGGCGTTGGATTTCAATCAGGCAGTTGCTGTGAAGCAGGGCGAAAGTCTGCTCTATCGAGTGGAACACCGTGCCGGTCACCGCACAGCCTTCCGGCATTGACGCTGTCATTAACCACAGTGTGAGAATCATGCTGTCCAACATGGGCCACCTCCTGGGTTAGGAAGGGCCCATTTGCCGGTATCGTTATGCGGTTACCGAACCTGAGCCCCCCTAACCGGCTGAAAGCTGCGTGTCCATAAGCTGCCCTCCTCTGCCATGTGTTTGCGTGAACCTACTACCATAATGAATTATGCATAGGCTGTACCAGCTGCGTTTCTGACTGTGAAAAGTTATGACAACGCGAATGCCATCTTAAAAGCGTGTGCATACGAATGGTTACAAGTGGTGACTGACTCCAATTAAAGGAGGGGAAGTGGGACAGACGGAGGTTAGGCCTTTGGAGGTAAGGAATGGCCCATTCCAAGGCTATCCTTTTGTGCATAGAAGGACTCCGGCCTCACCGTCCGGACTCCTTCGCGACCAGGTAAGCATTGAGATGCGGCGCCTTCATCACAGTAATTAGGGTTAGCCTGACCCCATTTATTCCTCTAATCTGAATGGTGTCAATTCGCTTTACAGGGATGGTGGGTGAGGCGCCGACTGGCGGAGGATGGGACTCGCAGCAGGTAGCCTCGCCGCATGCACAATGTATTCTCAACTATGGCTTCACGTCCTTGACCTGGTCGGCCGTCTTCCCGGCGGCCTTCTCCAGCGTGCCCTCGACCGCGCGGGACTTGTCCAGAGCAGGGTTATGCCGCGGCTGACCGCTTCACCCGTACATCGACGCTCAACCCACTTGGACCCTAATCTCTGATCTCCCATGGCTCGCGCCGAACCAGCTCAGCCAGATCCCGCGCACCATGCACAACTCTGAGAATGGTCACGTTCTCATCCTTCAACAGATACACGATGCGATACCCTCTGAACAGCAGTTCCCGGAGGTCGCCGCCGGCTGTCAGCGACCAGCGGACTTGCGCCATCCGGCAATTCTTTCTTTCAACTCCTGATGGGTCAGCACGCGGCCTTCAGCCACATCCTGTAGCCCTTTATCCACCTGCTGCTTAAAGAACAACTCTTCCATGATAGCGCCCGTCGTTACGTCATCCGGTAATTTTTTGATCAGATCAAGAGCTTCTGATTTTTCTTTTCCCATTCAGTCCTCCCTACCCGCTGCTCCAGCCTGTCGAAGCTCAGCGGCAAACCGCTGCAATTCCATGAGCTTGAGGAACCGTTCCTCCACCGTCAACTTGAGATTCTCGCGAAGCAGCGTCCGGTCAATGTCGCGCTGGTAGGCTTCAATGACCGGGTCCGGCCGCAAGTCCGCCGCCGCGTGCCCTGTCCTCTTGCGTTGTTTCTTTGCAGGCATCATTCGCCTTTCACACGTGAAACTCTACCAGTTCATGGTTGCCGATGCAACGGCTCCCCGCTACTGCGTCGTGTCCTTGACCTGGTCGGCCGTCTTCCCGGCAGCCTTCTCCAGCGTGCCCTCGACCGCATGGGACTTGTCCAAGGGCGCCTTAATGCTGTCCACCACCGCCTGCCCCGCCGACTCCGTCACCGATTTGCTCGGCGCCGCCGGCGCGCCCGGCGATGCAGCTTTCGGGGCCTCCGTCTTCGGCCCCTCCTGCCCACAACCGATCATCCCCACCATCACCACCCCGACCATCACCGCCAACCAGCCTCCCCGCCTCTTCATCGTATCCTCCTCCGAAAAATCAGCCTGCCTCCTTTTCTAGGCCCCCGAAAAGTGGACTCTGACCCCACTTACCCCACTCCAGATGAACATCAGGCTCGGCAAGGACCGCGACGCAGCGTACTCCCACAGTTTTTCCAACTCCGTCTTCACTCCCACGCCGGCGTTGAAGACCCAAAGGGCCGCATCCGCGACGTGGGCAGCCTGTTTGGCCTCAACCTGGAAGCTGGAGGCGCCCGGGTTGTCCAGGAGATTGAGCGCCGCTTCGTTCCACGCGATCTGGCAGAGGCTGGTCTGGATTGAGACCTTGCGGTGGTGTTCCTCCGGTTCGTAATCCATGGCAGCGGAGCCGGCTGCGACGGCCCCCATCTGGGGAATCGCCCCGGTCGCGCACAGCAGCGCCTCGATTAGCGTGGTCTTTCCGGCTCCACCGTAGGAGAGAACGGCAACATTGCGGATGGCCTCAGGCTTGGATTCCTTAATAAAAAGGTCTCCGCATTAAACAAGAATGACGCCATTCTAGGAGGGGATGGGAAAAGTGTCAACGCCCTACTTCGGTTGCCTGCACCGCTATAAGCCTTTACTAGTAGCGGCTCATGTTTTATTATCTTGACAATTGGCACGGTGCCGCGCCTTCGCTTGCCAGAGCAGGTGCTGGCATTGCCTTTATACAGGGTTACGAGCGGTTATGTTGAGCGATCGGCAAAACGCCCTGCTGATGCTCTCCTTTCTCGTGCTAGGCTGGTACGTTTACCTGTTCGTTACAGAGCCTATTCCGTCAGTCTTCACACTCTACCAACTGCTCCGCATGGATCAGGCCAGCCCTTTAACCTTTGCGCGGGTGCTTCCGCCGATGCTCCTCGCGACTTGTGTTGTGGCCTACGGAATTATAATGGCCGTAGCCGAGCGTCGCCGCCACGCACCAATCCAAAAGCCTCTCCTCAGCCTCGTGCTTGCAGGCGGGATTCTTCTCGCGTTTTTCTTCCCGCCAAGCAGCGAGCTGTCGCCTCGATCTGCTGCTTCTAATGAAACCGCGGTCCACAAAGACTACTGGCCCAACGGCCAACTCAAGTCCGAAGAGCCGCTCGTGAATGGCCTCCGCCATGGAATCGCGCATTATTATTGGGACAACGGCAAGCCCTACAGCACGTTTCGCTGGACCAACGGCAAATACGACGGCATCCGGCTCCTGTTTCGCGCGGACGGATCCATCGAGCAGCAGGCGTCAACCAAAAACGGTCTCCAGCACGGGGAGCTCCAGTGGTTCAACCCTGATGGAACCTTGGAAGCCATCGAACGGTTTTACGAAGACTGGCGCAGCAGCGAACACAACTTTCAGAAGCTGGGCATCAAAACGCTCCCCTATGGGAAACTGTTCAGTCTGGTCAACACGCCCATGTCGGTGCAGCAGGAATTAGCCAGAGTCATCCAGGCCACGCCGATCAGCCCCGACGGCTGCGCGACTGTTACCTCCCCGGATCTTCGCGATGAGTACAGCGATCTACGCGGGAATATCTGCGCCGACGCGGACCGCGCAAAGCTCAGCGCTCTCCTCATACAAGCCGCTCCTTCTCTCAAGGCGGACCAACTGGTGTATTTCAAAGACGATCTGGACGGAGACAGAGAGCCGGACCTGTTAGTCGGCCATGTGGCTGGTGCCGTACAGGACTGCACCCCGTGCTTTGCCTTCTACTTCTTGACCTTTAAGGAGGGCCGCTTGCAGATTCACCTGAAGGGGCCTTATGCGAACGGCCGATGGCTGGCGATCATACCATTCCGGCCCGCCTCTCAGAGCAAGACAGTGTTCATCAAGTATGCCAAGTGCTCGGAAGGTTGCGACCCGCCAGACTGGCGACTCGAGATCATCAATTTTCGCTTGTCTGAGAGCGGGTTGAATTTCTTGTTCCACACGAGGTCCTCCGCCCATCTCGGACTACCTGACGTCATTACCGAGTCCATCGTCTACAGCCAAATCGAAGAACCGTACACAGCCACAGCTATCGAAACCAGGATTCTTGCCCTGTCTCCGCAATCACCCGAAAAGCAATCAGCCATCTCGTTGATCCAACGAGTGGAAGAACGGGAAACAAATTTCATAACCGGGCAGATGGAGTCAACCGGACTGCTCAAATGGAACCGCATTTACTGCTCTGCCAACCCTCAATGCACTCTTTTCGTGACATTAGGCGAACTCCCGCCTAAGACCAAACAGCTCTGGGACGAGAGTACACCGCTTGGGACGGCAGGCCTCGGCGGTGACCGCCGGGCCGCGCCTGCCTCTGCACAGCTCAAAGCAACTACCAAGAACCGATTGCGAAAAGAGTCCTATCCTGATGGGCAAGTGAAGTCTGAAGAACCGCTGGCCAATGGCCGCCGCCATGCGGAACGTGTCAACGACTTTGAGACACCGACTGTTGGCATTTAGTGAGCAACCTCAATGAGCGCCGGCTCGCGATGCAGGGGTACCT